>Ga0302321_100000040_pt1 | contig 114509 bp, 102 predicted proteins | sample Fen_T0_1_FD_202505 | JGI IMG/M metagenome (GOLD analysis project Ga0302321, IMG submission 202505) | Peat permafrost microbial communities from Stordalen Mire near Abisko, Sweden - Fen_T0_1 | ecosystem: Environmental > Terrestrial > Soil > Wetlands > Permafrost | place: Sweden: Abisko...
GCTCCGTCATGCGCGCGCCCGGGGTCTAAACCAAGCACGTAGCTCCAGCCCGTGCATGGCTGCGAGCCCGCTGGACACCTTCACACCACAAGCTTATCAGAGCACGGTCTGCCGAAGCACTCGCGCTGAAACGATGCGTCGGCTCACGGCTCCGATGTCCGCAGGATCTCCGCTCAGTTTGAACAAGTCAAGCACGAGCCGCGGCGGCTTCCGTTCGCCGTTCGCGTACGTCTCATCGATGTCGTAGTCGATATGGGGTAATGATGACAGCGCTTCGAATTTCGACGACCGCTCACCTTTGCCCTTCTTCAGTGTCAGCCCGAATAGATTGACACCAAACCCCGGATCATGGCCACTCGGCAATTGAATGCGCGACTCGACGCGGATCTCCAAGTCGAGCCCCCGGCTGCCTTTGGGCGGCAGCAACCTCTGCGTGGCAATACGTTGCTGCGCCAGAGCCAAGAGGCGCTTCCAGCCGTCTCGGTTCGACGAACTCCCGAGTAGTTCGAGCTCAAGCTTACCGCTATCGAGCAATCTCGCGTGTACGGTAGCCCAACCATTGGCATCGAGTGCGCTACTTTGCACTTGCCTCTCGAGTTCGGCAAGGATCGGCCCCGATGGGCCCAAGCCCAACTTTCTTGCATGTTCGGTCGCGTCTTGCAGTAGCGAGCGATCGAGCTTTCTACTCTGTGCCAGGCGCCGATCGGCATCGCGCAACAAGGGCGAGCGTTGCTCGACCGCGAACTCGCCTTGCCCGAGCCCAAGCTGCTCGCGCGTCAGCGGCGCATGGATGCGCGTTTCGCCGCCATCTTGACCGGTGGCAGCATCGGCAACCGTAGCAGTTTCGCTCACTGCAGCTTCAGAAGGCGCACTGTTATCGGATGGACCGAGCGCAGCCACTGGGTACCTCGTCGAAGCGACACCGCGCTGGTGTTGCTGCTCGCGTTGGACGAGCGATGGCGCTACCACGGGTTCGACGCGGGCAGCTTTGTCATTCTCAGATGTTGCGGCGCCTTGGCCCTCATTCACGGTAGGCCCGAGCGGGCTTGTCTGAGCTTGCAATACGTATGTCGTGAAGACTTCGACTTGTCTGGATACACGATTTGTCCGTTCTACTCGGCCAGACGAAGCAATCAATGCGATGACGACGGCGTGGCCCGATAGAGCTATCGCCGCAGACCATCGAAGGCGCCGATCCGTGAACGTCAAGCATCCAGCCTAGCATGCGTCGCGCTTGAATCAGCGTTCAGGCGATACGGTTCGCTCGCCATAGATCGCGCGGCCTTCATTCGAGGTGGCACTTTCGAGCAAGTTCCAGCATCTACGCAGCGCAGAGACCCACGAGGCAAGCGGATGAAAGTGCTCTTCGGTCCTGCCACCTCGAGTGGGACGAAGTCGCGCGCGACGTGCTCACGCCGCCAAAGGCCCAAAGAAGCAGCGTCAGGTGTGACGACATCCAGCTCGTGGCACAGAAAACGCATCCCAGCAGCCACACTGCCTTTCGTGTAAGAAGTTCTTCAGCCGTGAGGGCAGCGGGCTCTGGTCGGATCGAGTCGAACCTCCAACGTGACCTGGCTTGCGCGCCAGGTTCGACGATTCCGACTGCCAACAAGAGCGCCGCGCGAGACGTCCGACGTTCGAGCCTAACGTCGCGGATTACCTTTGGATCTCTTGATCGCACGGAAGACTTCTGCGCTCTGGGGCGGTCGAGAGGCAAAGTGGGGTATCACAAGTCGCTGTCGATTTTCGTGCGACAGATCCGCGGATCGCCATCTAGCCATGGACTCGGCCTACACCTCTTGCATTGATGTCTCGATTTGCGCCGGCTTGTTGACCCTTCGTGGAGCAGCTTCGGTGTTTCGTTGCCTCTCCACACGAGGTGCGATATGGCTGTAGAACGTGTTCCGAGCCAGCAACTGGGCCACTCGCGCGTGCGCGCATGAGTCGTGGCTAGGTCGAACCGGCAAAAAGCTCGAGTAGAATCTGTGCCGTTCGTCTTAGGCGGAAAAGTGCAGTGGCTTTGGCATTCGGCAGTTGGCGTTGCAAACGCTAAGCGACAAAGCCCTCCTGAGTCTCGGTATCGTTGGATCTATTGAGTGCTAGGTAGCCAAGGAGCCTGCAATTGAATGCTAGTTTACCGCGGAGCCTGCAATGCGCGCGCGCCTCAATTTCGCCACAGCCATTTTGGATCGCCCTTGGCCCGTGATCGGCACGTCGCTCGAGCAAATTACCATTATCGTCCTTATTGCCTGCATGGGCGCCTGTTCCGGCAATTCAACGCGCGACAGTTCAAGTGTTAGCAGTGGCGCGAGCGCGAGCGCTGGCGGCGGCACTCAAGCGAACACTTCCTCCAGTGGTGGCGGCGACGCTGGCAGCGGTAGCAAGAGCACGCGTGTCAGCACGGCTGGCATGACTCAGCTTGGCTCGGGAGGCACGACGAGTGCTGGAGGCACAAGAACGAGTATCGGCGGCGGCACCGGTTCAAGTGGCGGCGCCAAGATCGGCACGGGCGGCAATATTGCTAGTGCGACCGGTGGCATGAGTACAGGCGGCAGTATTGCGAATGCGACTGGTGGCATGAGCACGGGCGGCAGTATTGCTAGTGCGACCGGTGGCATGAGTACAGGCGGCAGTATTGCGAATGCGACCGGTGGCATGAGCGCAGGCGGTACCACGGCGGCAGCACCGGGTAGCCTGTATAACGGAGTCGTGTGGGCAGACACGTCAGGCAACCCGATCCAGGCACACGGCGGCGGCATCATCAAGGTCGGCGACTACTACTACTGGTTTGGTGAGAATCGCAATCCGAACGGAACCTTCTACGCCGTCTCATGCTATCGGTCGGCTGATCTCGTTCATTGGGAATTTCGGAAGCACGTTCTAACCCAAGACTCAGCCGCTGAATTGAAACCAGCCAACATCGAGCGCCCTAAGGTCGTCTACAACGCGAGTACCAAAAAGTACGTCATGTGGATGCATTGGGAGAACGGTACCAACTACGGAGCATCACGCGCCGCGGTTGCTAGCGCTGAAGTCATTGATGACAGTTACACCTATCACGGGAGTGCCCGCCCATTGGTCGACTCGGGAGTCGTCGACCACAGCACGGCTGGTTATCAATCCCGCGATTGCACGTTGTATGTCGACACGGATAGCAAGGCGTACTTTCTCTCCGCCTCGAACGAGAACTACGATTTGAACCTGTATCTGCTCAAAAGCGACTACCTCAGCATCGACAGTCTGGCGGCTGTGCTATTCAAGGGTGGGCATCGCGAGGCGCCTGCGATTTGGAAACGCAACAACGTGTACTTCTTGCTCACCTCGGGCGCCACTGGTTGGGATCCTAATCAAGCGCAATACGCCATTTCGACGTCGCTCACGTCAGGTTGGAGCGGTTGGACCAATGTTTCGGATTCGACGACATTCCACTCACAATCGACGTTCGTTTTGCCAGTGTCGGGAACCGCGGGGACGAATTATGTCTACCTGGGCGACAGGTGGGCGGGCGCTTGGGGCGGCCCCGTGAACGATTCAACGTATGTCTGGATCCCAATCGCGTTCGCTTCGAATACCGCGATGAGCATGAGTTGGTCGAATACGGTGACCATAGATGCGCAGACGGGGGCCGTCTCGGGCGCCACGAACCGCTTCAAGTTCCTCAATTCGAGTAGCGGCAAGGCAATGTCGATCGAGAATGCCTCGACTGCTGACCACGCCGCCGCGGTGCAAAGCACCTACAGCAAGGGCAAAGAGCAGCAGTGGAATCTCAACTACGACTCTGCCGGGTACTTCAGCATTGCCAACGTCAATAGCTCACTCGTACTCGATGTGACGTCCGGTTCTACCGCAGATGGGGCCTCACTCATTCAGTACACGAGTAGTGGCGACGGCAACCAGAAGTGGCGCATCATTGCCAAAGGCGCAGACACCTACCAGCTCGTCAACAAGCAGAGCGCCAAGGTAGTGGAGGTGCCGGCAAGCTCGACGGCGGAAGGCGCAACACTCGACCAGCGAGGGTACACATCTGGCGCCACGAATCAACTCTGGGAAATGGGTTTGGCCAACTAGTGGGCTTGGCCATCTTTTGCCGGGACGCGACACGGGGCGCGCATCGGGGGCATTCGGGCTCGGGCAACGACGTGGCCACGCCTCACCGGCCAAAAATCCAGAAGTCGTATGGCGGATCCGCTATGCCTACATACAGTCAGGGAGCAACGGCGCCGTTGACCGAGCGCTAATCAACGGTTTAGGCTCCTGAATCTCCGCAGCGCGCCCAGAAGTGGCGTGGCAACGCAATCGGTCACATTATGAAAAACTCTGAGCATTCTCATACACTCGGCTGCAGAGTCTGCCGTAGATCGTTCGTAGGTTAGGACGCGATGAGTTTCGAGAGCATCAAGCATCGCCTGTATGCCGGACGACCGCTGGTCCTCGACGCCGACACGGGCGCAAGCTTTCGCTCGCGACGCGTGGAACTCGATGCACCCGGCGCCCTCGGTATGATGCTGCGAAAGTCGCCCGAAGAGGTGATGCGACATTACCGCGCGGAAGTTCACAGTCGCGTCGACGTGCTAAGCGCGTTGACCATCGACACGACTCCACGCGCATTGGCTGAAGTCGGTATGCAACACCGCGCGGCATTGTTGACGGGGCTGGCCGTTGAATTCGCAATTGAAGCCGCATCGGAATCGCCCAAGCCCGTAGCGGTGGCTGGCGTATTGGGCGGTGAACGCGTCGCTCCGCTGGCTGCGGATCGCTTGCATTCAGAGTACACGGAGCACGCCGATCGGCTAGCCGCGGCTGGCTGCGAACTTCTAATTGCACGTGGGCAAGGTTCGCGCTTGGGCCTCATGGCAGCAACTGTTGCTGCATCCAGCACTGATCTTCCCGTGTGGGCCGTCATTGAGTGTTTGCCGAATGGTGAGTTCATTACCGGCGGCACGGTCGGTCCCCTCGTCGAAGCGTTGCAAGATGCTGGAGCGAGCGTCGTTCTGTTCGAAGTGGCATCGATCGACGGAGGCGTGCAGTTGCTCGATCGCGTACGCGCCATCGTTACCGCCGAAGGAATGGTGTCGGGTGTGCTGCTGGCGGCTAGTTCGCTCAGTGTACGAGGCTTTCCAGACACCAGCTGTGATGCTGAAGCGTGGGCCAGACGCGGGCTCGAATTGGACATCAACGGCGCCCGAATCATCGGTGGTGGGGCTGGAACGACCGAGGCACACACCAAAGCCATGGCCTCGGTGCTCAAGGAGATGCACCCTTCGATGCCGCACCTGCGCTCCGACACCGAGCTCGATCGCCGTCCCCCGGATTTGGGTTGAATTTTCGAGGCGTAGCGCCAACTGGCGAATTCGCGGAAGAATCCTCGTCAGACTGTCGACTTGTGTGCTGGCATGATGCGGCTAGTCACCCATAATCACCTCGGGCCGCAGGCCTATTACCTCCCGCCCTCTAGCAAATCCGAACCGCGGGACTTACCTATCACGGACCATGCCCAATCTTGCCTGTCCCGTGACCGTCCGCTCCAACGAGGAGCCGCCGATCGGGTACGACGATTTGGCGTTACCCTTCCGCTCTGCGGAGAAGCCTGGGTCGGCAGAATATCCTAACCGAGCCTTGCTCATCGGGGTCGAGGCCGAAAAATTCGGCATCTTGCTGCCTTCAGCGGAACCGATTCCGTACGAAGGCGACCGCAGCGTGAGCCAACTCTTGTCGCAACTGACTGCGCACGGGTTCAGCGCGCAGAGCGAGAAGATAGAGGGGCCAGTCATCGCGCTATTGCGCGACCACGCCTCGATTACTTTGGAGCCCGGCGCCCAGCTCGAGCTCAGCGGTTCACCCTTGGCCGACCTTCACGCCGTGGCGTTGGAGGTTGAGCAGCATCATGCTGAACTTGCAGAGCTGTCTAAAGCGCTCGGGGTTGCCTGGTGTTCAGTCGGCTTCCACCCCTTGGCGCGCCGCGAGCAGCTCCCCTGGGTGCCCAAATTTCGCTATGCGATCATGCGCGAGTACTTGCCCACGCTTGGCAGCGGCGCGCTCGACATGATGCAGCGCACAGCCACAGTCCAGGTCAACCTCGATTACACGAGCGAGTCGGACGCAATGCGCAAGTTGCGCCTGATGTTGCGCTTGTCGCCACTCGTGCATGCGCTGTCGAGCAACTCACCACTGCTCGAGGGAAGACTCGTCGAAACCAACAGCCTCCGGGGCGATGTGTGGACGCGCATGGATCGAACGCGATCCGGGCTGCTCGAGAAATTCTGGTCAGACCGCGAGATGCGCTACGGCGACTACATCGAGTGGGCGCTGGATGCTGGAATGTTCTTGGTCAAGCGTCAGAGCGAAATCGTGCCAAACACCGGGCAATCGTTTCGTGATTTTTTGCGTCGCGGATACGCTGGTCACCGCGCCACAATGAGTGACTGGAAATTGCATCTCAACACGCTTTTCCCCGAGGTTCGGCTGAAAAACACGCTCGAAGCACGCAGCGCTGATGCACAACCTCGTGACACCGCGCTGTCAATTCCAGCGCTATGGGTCGGTTTGCTCTACGATCCTGTCGCGTTCGGCCGAGCCGAGACACTGGCGCAGCGGTTCGGACTCGAGGAGGTAAAGCAGGCGCGCGCGTCGCTCATCGAATCCGGTTTGCGCGCGCGGATTGGCAACTTGGCGGTTGAGTTGCTCGCGAGCGAGTTGCTCGAAATCGCCCATGGCGGGCTGGTGGCCCGCGGGGTGCTCAATGCAGCGCATCAAGACGAGTCACGGTACCTCATGCCGTTGATGGCCTTGGTGCATCGAGGCGAGACACCTGCCGATCGTTTACGCAGAAACCTGCTGGAGCTAGGTGCATTTGGGCCGGAAGATATCGTCGAAGCGACGCGCGTGGCCTGAACGGGCGGCGTAAGCGGACGTACCTGCGCGCTAGTAGAAGACAAGCGGCGCCGGCATGAACAAAAGGACGAACAGAGCCAAGGTGGCGATCGCAACAGCGCGGCGTTTCCGATCGAGCGTCGCATCGTCCACCGGTGGATGAGTTCCACCACTGCGCAAGCGGATCGCGACCACGATCACGAGTGGAAGCAGCCAGAAGGAAACCGAGGACGATGCCGGCGCGATCTGCTCGTTGGTCAGGCTGCCGAAGCCCGAATGCAGAATCGTCGTGAGCGCCGGCCTAGCGGCAGTGAGCAGGTTGTAAACGAGAGCTAATGCGGGCACGAGCCACATTTGCCGCGACCATTTGTCGTGGCGCCGACCAAACAACGCATAAGCGACGTGACCCCCATCGAGCTGACTGAACGGCACCAGGTTCAAAAACGTGATAAAAAACCCGACCCAGGCCGCAAAAGCCACCGGATGCAGAATCACGTCGTGAGTCGCCGGGATCGGACCGTGCACCAGGCGTTTTAGCGCGATGTAAAGCAGGCTTTGGCCTTCCTGCGTATACCCCGAGGCCATACGCGGCATCACGGGGCTCATGGCGAGACCGAGAATCATCGTCGGGATCGCCAGCAGCATCCCAGCGAGTGGCCCCGCGGCGCCAATATCGAGCAGTGCGCGCGCAGAGCGGATCCGCCCAGGCATAACGATGATCGCCCCAAGCGTGCCAAAGGGACTCAATTGTGGAAACGGGACCGGCAAGAAGTACGGCAACGATGCCGGGACACGGTGAATGCGCGCCGCAATGTAGTGACCGGATTCATGGGCGACGAGAATCGCGAGCAACGGGACCGCAAACTGCCAACCCGAAAGCCAGGTGACATACCAGGGCTCGCCAAAGGCGACGAGGCGCGCCGGCCTCCCAACGTAGAACACGCTCGCGACCGTCAACAAGAACAGAACCGCATTGAGCCGTGCCCCCGAAAGCAGGGGCGCGCCTTTTTGACTCATGTCAGGCCCAGATTGCGCCGGATCCGCGAGACTGGATCGGGCCCCAGGTGCGGCTTGAACGTTTCACCGGTAATGCGCTCAACTGCCTCGACGTAGCGACTCGTTGCTTCGACGCGCACTTCTTCGGGTAGCGCGGGGGCTGGGCCGTCACCCTTAAAGTTCCGACTCACTAGCCAGCGGCGCACGTATTCTTTGTCGAAACTCTCAGGATCTTGGCCGGCATCGAAGCGCTGCTCGTAACTTTCAGCAAACCAGAAGCGCGAAGAATCCGGGGTGTGGATCTCGTCGATAACCACGATGTCGCCCTCGGGGGTGCGACCAAATTCGTACTTGGTATCGACGAGAATCAGGCCACGGCTGGCACAAAGTTGCTGGCCACGCTTGAAGAGCGCCATTGCCATCTCGGCAGCCCGGTCGAACTCGCTCGACGAAAGCTTGGTTAGCGCCAAGATTTCGTCGCGTGACGCGGAAACGTCGTGGCCGCCATCCATAGCCTTGGTGCTTGGCGTAAGGATGGGTTTGGCCAATTGCTGGTGCTTGCGCATGCCGTCGGGCAACTTGTGGCCGCAATAGAGGCGCTCACCCCGATGGTAATGCACCCAGATGCTCGTCGAGGTCGTCCCGGTCAAATACGCTCTAACGACCATCTCGACCGGTAATGGTTTGCATTCGCGCACCAACATCACGTTGGGATCTGGAACGCTCAGGAGGTGGTTGGGAGCAATGTCTTTCGTTTGCTCGAACCAAAACCCAGCCACGTGATTGAGCAGCTGGCCTTTGAGCGGCAATGTGCCCAAAATCCGATCAAAGGCACTGATCCGGTCAGTGACGACGATGTAGCGCTGCCCATTCGACGTTGTGTAGTTGTCGCGGACCTTCCCTTCGTAGCGCTTTCCGAGCTCGTCGAGGTGAGTCTGCTCGAGAACGTGAGGAAGGACGGATTCGATGGTGGCACGAGATACTGATGACACGGCGGGGCGACGGTACCACGTGGCTGCGGCCTGGGCGACGTCGCAGCCGCAGTCAGTTGCGGACCTTGCCGAATTTTCAACCCTCGAACGCGGGCGAGGACGCTTCCAATGCCCCGCCCCGCGGGCCGATGACCTCTTCGATGCTTATGGCCAGAACCCCCGTTTTGACAGCGGCCTGTCGCCGTTCAAAGCTCCTCACTGTGGGCACATCCAATGCGAACGAGCCGAGACTGGCGATCGGTACCCCGCGCCGTCTGCCGAAAGCCTCGAGTCTAACCGGGCGCGTCGTTGTGCTCGACGTGGCCTTCGCGGGCGCGCAGTCTGGCGGCTTTGACAAGGTCACTCTTCCCTTCATTCGCGGGCTGGGCGATCGTCTGCGTGCCTGGGTCGACCACCACGATCACGACGAGCATGGTCGCTTTGCGGACGACCCGCGATTCGTGCTTTGCACCAAAGCCGAGCACGGCGCTTGCCCCGAGATTATCGACACCGAATTGGTCGAGCGAGTAGGGCCGATCGATACGATCTGCCATCACAACGATTTTGATGGTCTTGCCAGTGCGGCCAAGTGGATGCGCGGGGGCATCGAATCGTATCCGGGGTGCGATGCCGATGCCCGCGCGATCGACACGCGTCTCGGCGTGCCGTCTGTGCGAGCTACAGTCATCGATCGCGCGCTGCGCGCGCGTCCACGCGACCAGGCGTTGTATGAATTTATCGTTCGCGCGCTGGCTCAGGGCCTCACCGATCGCATACTTTGGGAACAGATCGAATCGGCAGCCAAAGAAATGGAGCCGATCGAGAGCGAGACCAAACGGATCGCCGAAGGCTACACGCACCTTGGCGGCGAGGTCGTCGGCATCGACGTCACCGGACACAACGCCGCCATTGACAAGACGCTGTTGCTGCTGCTCGGACAGGAACGCGATACCATCAGCCTCGTCGTCGATCGCGATACTGTCAGCGTTGCAGCGCGTTTCGACAGTGGTCTCAACTTCCTTCGATTGTTCGACGTCAGCGGCGGCATGCCGACGCGGATTTCGCTACCCAAGTCGCGATTGTCCTCGATACTGCAGGCCCTCGGCTGCCCGATTTCTGCGGCGGCCTTGTTGCGACCGCAATAGCCGTTTTGGGGCCAACGCCTACGACGACTACTCGCGCGGCTCGCGTCGCCGGCAATCAGTCCTGTTGGACAACGGCTTTGCCCGCGTTCGTAGCCGGCGCATAACCATAAACCTGCTCGAACATTTGACTCAATAGACCATCGGCGACGCCGAGTTTTGGCACGACCATGGATTTTACGTCGGCCCACTTCATGATCTTGTAATAGACGTTGCCCGCCGGAACGATGACGTCAGCACGATCGGGCTTGAGACCGTGGGATCGAATGCGCTCCTCCACGCTCATCGGTTCGAGCGTCTCGACGACCTCGCGGATCCGGCGCCGGCTGAGTTGACCGCCTGGAGTACCCACCACAAGATCGTAAATCTTCGAGATGCTGCCGCCAGTGCCGATCGCCTCGAGCGGACGGATCCCGCGTGGTAGTTCCTCGACCCAGGCCCGCATCCGCTCCCACTCACTGGCATCGACTCGCGACTGCAGCAGGCGCACTCCGCCGATACGGAAGGAATCGCTCCGCATCACCTTGCCCTCGGAGAGCAGCGTCAACTCGGTTGACCCACCGCCAACATCGACGTAGAGGTAGTCTTTCTGGGGAGAAAGCCCCACTTCCATGTGGTTCGCAAAGAGCGTGCGCGCTTCCTCGGCACCGGTAATGATTTCGATCCGAATCCCGGTTTCGGCCCAAACACGCTCGGCCGCCGCCGCACCATTTTGAGCTTCGCGCATCGCCGATGTGGCACAGGCCCGAAGCTTCGCGGGCGCAAAAAAGTCAACGAGCAGGCGAAATGATTTGAAGACCGTGACTAGTCCAGAAACCTTGTCCTCGGACAGGATCCCCTTGACGAAGGCCTCTTCTCCGAGGCGCAGCGGCACGCGGTAGCTCGCCTCGCGCTGCAAGAACCTGTCGCGCTCGCCAATGACCCGGGCGACGACAAGCCGCATGGCATTGGAACCAATGTCACAAGCTGCAAAACGCAGATTTTCTGCCATCAGTCACTTTCACGGGCCAAGGACTCAAGGTAGGCCCGGATGCGATCATGGCTGTTTTCGGGCGGGCTGTCACCCCCCGGCCTACGCCGCTGGTTCGAAAGCTCGCGATCCCAGATTCGGGCGTTGGCCGTATCGGCCCACTGCATCTGAAAATAGTCGATGAGTTCCGCCCTTAGGCCTTGGTCGCGAATGGGGCACGCCACTTCGACGCGTACATCGAAGTTCCGCGGCATCCAGTCGCCGGAGGTGATGTAGACGAGTGGATCACCGGAATTGCAGAAAATGAGGAAGCGCGAATGTTCAAGGTAACGCCCAACGAGGCTTACCGCTTCGATGTTGTCCGAGAGCCCTTCGACGGACGGCATGAGTGAGAACATCGAGCGCACGATCAGCCGAATCTTTACTCCCGCCCTTGAGGCCGCATAGAGCTCGTTGATAAGCTTTGGATCGGCCAGATTGTTCAGCTTGAGCCAAATGTATGCTTCGCGCCCGAGGCGAGCGTTGCGCGCCTCGTGTCGGATCAATCGCCGCCAATGGCGCCGCGCTTGAAACGGACTCACCACGAGGTGCTTGTAGTGAACGACCTTGTAGTTGTTGCGAAAGAACTCGAACACACGCAGCACTTCGGTTGTCAACTCTGGGTCGCGGGTCATCAGGAAGTGATCGGTATAGAGCCGCGCCGTCTCCTCGTTGAAATTTCCGGTACCAATCGTCGCGTATCGAACGACATCCTGGCCTTCACGCCGCGTAACGAGACAGAGCTTTGAATGCACCTTCAAGCCGCGTACACCGGTAACTACCTCGACGCCTTCGTCCCGCAACCGATCTACCCACTCGAGGTTATTCTCCTCATCGAACCGTGCAAGCAACTCGATGAGCACAAATACGTGCTTGCCATTGCGTACGGCGTTGCTTAGCGCATTGAGCACGCTCGAGGTGGGGCTCACCCGATAGACGGTCATCCGAATGTGGGTCACGCGCGGATCAATCGCCGCCTCTCGCAGAAAGTCGACGAATGTGCCGAACCCGTGATACGGGTAATGTAGCAGCACATCGCCCCGCGCGATGGCGTCAAATACGCTCTTTCGCCCCAACAAGGCGGGATGAGCCAACGGCGCCGCTGCGGGGCGAGCCAGGTGGTCACGCCCGAGCACCGGAAAGCGCATGAAGTCTTTGAAGTTGTGATAGCGCTGACCAGGAATCAGGTTGTCATCGTGCTGCAACTTCATCTTGTTGATCAGAAACTCGAGAAAGTTCTCAGGCAAGCCCTTGTCGTAAATCATGCGCACCGTCGCGCCCGTCCGTCGCTTGCGTAGACCGCGATGCACCCGATCCATGTAGGTTTCGCCAGTATCTTCCTCAAGTTCGAGTTCGGAATCGCGGGTGATCTTGATCGTCCACGCGCGGCACTGAGTCGGTTGAAATTGCGCAAATATCTCGCCGAGCCCAAAGCGTATGACGTCCTCGAGCAGGATCACGCAATCAAGATTGCCGTTCTTGGGCAGGATGCAGAAGCGTGAGACGCTATCCGTCGGCACTTCGATAAAGGCGTAAAGTGGCGATTTCCGTTCCGGAATTGCCAATTCGACACCCAGGTAAATGAATTGATCACGCAGCACCGGTAATTCGCGGTGGCGCGAGCAGATGATCGGCACCAACCGCGGGCGCACCTTGGTCTGAAAGAATTCGCGCACGTATTGCGACTGTTCTTCGGTGAGCTGCCGTTCGTCAACCAGATCGACGCCCTCTTGCTCGAGTTCGGCAAACAGATTTCGTGATATTGCATTGAACTGCTCTGCCTGTCGGATGACTGTGCGCTGAATGCCCCTGATCAACTTGCGAACCGTCACCCCTGAGGTGCGCGTTGCGGGCCCCACCTCGCGCTCGCTCCGCTGCAGGTTCGCCACCCGCACTCGATAGAACTCATCGAGGTTGTTCGAGAAGATGCCGAGGAATTTGATCCGCTCAAGCAGCGGGTTGCGGTCATCGTCCGCTTCCTCTAGAACGCGCTCATTGAACGAAAGCCAGCTGAGCTCCTTGGGGATCAGGAATTTCTTCCTGGACTTGATGAGCACCTGCTGGGGCTTGGCTAGCGCTTGTTCGGACTTGGGACGAGGTGGGAGCTTCGACTTGGACACGGCAGTTGCGTCTATTGAACACGCAAATGTGACAGCCGTGTGACCATTCGGTACCATAGCGCCAACGATACGCTGGCCTCGGCCCGACAGCGCGATTGGAGCTTATAGCCGGACGTCCAATGCGGGCGATACTGACACTCGCTGAGACGGGCCTCCGCTGCCACGCCTGACCATCCTCCGCGCCCCCTGTCAGGCCTAGCCGGACAGAGCCACGACACCAGGTGCAGGCTCGAACTGCACGAGGACCTTGGTCCAGGATGTCGTAGCGTGCCCGCGACGTGTGCCTGGCTCAAACCGAGCGCTCAAGGCGGCAGCGATCGCGGCGTCCTCCAATTCGACAAGCCCGGAACGCAGTTGATCGAGCTTTGCTCCAAATGCGACCCCTGTCTCATCGACAAGGACGTCTACGACAACTGGTTGTAGCGGCGCGGTTCCATCACGGTTGACTTTCGGACGCACAGCCGCAAGAAGTCGCGGCGGAGTGGCCCCCCCACCAAACAAATCGCTTGGCACAGGATCTGCGACAGCCAACCTGCGAAAGTTGGCAATCGACACAGCGGGAACACCTCGTGAAACCAGGTTCCAACCTGTCACGATTGCAAGTGCCACAAGCGCGACCCCGACTGCTACGAACAGATAGAATCGTAGGCGCTTCAATCTGGACGGGTTGGCTTTGACGGCCGAGCGTGAGTCGACTCGGCGCACGGTAGACGAATGTGTTCCTGCAGTAGCCGAACCGACAGTGTTGCTTGACAGTCGTGTCGACAATTGGGTATCGCTACACTTGGCTTGTCTCAGAAGTTGTTCGGTTGTCAGCACCATTCGACACGGCGCTGACCGCTTGGGCGTTCGTCCCCTCAATACCCGCAGATCCGCGCTGGAAATTGCAGCGTAGACCGCCAGTTCTTGTGACAGTCCACCGAGTTGAGCGTCAATGACCTGCCCGTCACGAATGTCTATTCGTCCCGCGGTCAGTTGGCTTCGCATATCGATCGAAGCCGTAAGCCTATTCTTCGCCGCAAACCGCAACAGATCCGGCAAGGGCAACTCGTTGCTTGGGTAGGAGTCCATACCCCGACTATGCTGACGGCCCCAGGTGACTACTCTGTGTCAAATCGGAGGATGCATCGTGAATACTGTGGTCCCATTTCGCGCCACGTTGGTTATCGGGCGGCGACTTTGCCGTTGTCAGCGAAATTCGCATGCTCCGTAGGCCGCCCGAGCATAGCAGCCAAGTCCGTCCCGGCTCGCACGTCGCGCTCCGACGATAGCCAAAGCAAGGGGCGCAGCGTCGACGCCAAGTCCGCCAAGCGTGCTTCGTGCGAGCGCGCCATCGGATCTACCTCGCGAGCCAAGCCGACATGCCTCGAACGCTCGATGAGATCGCGCGATTGTGCGAGCTGACAGTTCGCCAATTGGGCAAAGAGACCGACTGTGCCCGGGACTTAGACGTATTCGACGGGAGATACCACCACTTAGTGCTCTATGATGCCGAAAACCAATGCGTCGTTGGAGCCTACCGGTTGACCTTCTGCGATAACGCGACAATGGCCCACGGCTTCGAGGGATTGTTTAGCAACTGCGTTGGCGCCCTGGTATTCGTCGATCTCGATGACGCACCAGAGAACATCCTTCGACGATTTCTTGGAGATGTACGGTTTGCTGAATATCGCGACTACGGCGTTCCTCGGCGATAGCCGCGGCCGCGATCAGACGCCGATATTCTTGCTTCGTCGATGGCTTGAACAGGTGCTTTGCCAGACGGAGAGCGGCGTCTTGCCGGATCTGCATCTGACAAATCACCCAATTGCGCAACCCGTGTGGTTCGGCCAATTGGCGAAATGACGCGCGCGATTCGTCGATGGCAAAAAGCAGAATGGCCAGGTCGTGATGTTCGCCAAGAGTCGCTGCTAGAAGGTCGAATTCCAGAGCCTGCACCCTCAAGACCTTGGGGGAAAGGTGGACAGACAATCGCAGTTGGTATAGATAGTCTTTGACCCGTTTACGCAATCGGTGCAACGTCACAACTGAGGGCGATCGATTGGCTTTTTTCATCAGCCGCCGACCCTTGCGATAGGTCCGCGACATTCCCTTTAGCAGACCAGTGACGTCGAGGTCGAACAGTGATGAAATGTCGATCGTCGCAGCCGCCGCCAGCAAGTCAGTGCGCACCTGTCTCAACTGGACCGACTTCGGGTAGGAGGCTTCATTACGATGAAACTCTTCGAGCAAAAATAGCCCGCCAAAGCCTTGGGACGACAGGTCGACATCGGGACACAAGTCGCGATACGCTCGGCGGAGGTTCTGCTCCATAGTCGCTGCGTCACGGCTGTCGGCTAGCTGCCCAGCCGCGCTTCTCAGGCGCTCAATCGCCGACTCTACTTCGGTATTCGAATTGGAGTCTGAAACCAGCCGCAATAGGGCGCGCAACTTCTTAGTGGTCTTGCGGAATTCGTGGATCGCATCGGCGTCGGCTGACCCCGACGATTGCTCGAGGTATTGCAAAGCGCAATTGAATTGCTCGCTCAATACGCGTCCCAGCTCGCTCTGCACGGATTTCGAAAAGTCGATTTTGAACGACACCTGAGTCACGGAACTCAATAACGCAATCGAGCGCCAACAGCGACAGCTCGATGCAACTACCCAAAATCGTTGCACTTCGCGGCGGGTCTAGACGAGCCTTCGCCGGCCTCATCCCAGCGCCACCAAGGCGCGACTTGAGCTCCAGCCCTTGGGCATGACTCTTGCGGTGACGCCCGTGGCGGCTGTACTCGAGGCAAACTCTGGTCATAGCGAGTCGTTCCCGTTATGGTCAAGAACTCGACAGCGCGAGCGCCAACGCGCTCGCAGCACCAACCTTTTAGGCCATGAAACACTTCCTAGACGTAAGGGCACGACGATTCGCTGCAGTACCCCTCGATCTCGACCAACCGCTCGAGGCCGCTACGAGGGTTGGGATGCGGCCGGCAAGGGTGGCAGCATTCCTCGCCTGGTTTCGGGGCTCTATCCGCGCGGTTACGAGGTGATCCCGATCAGTGCAGCCACGTCACAATTGAAGGCCATGCACTATTTGTGGCGATTCGCGCAACGCTTACCCAAACGCGGGCACATTTCCGTCTTCGACCGCACTTGGTACGGCCGAGTCTTGGTCGAGCGCGTCGAAGGTTTTTGCTCGAAAGAGCAATGGTCGAGAGCCTACAACGAGATCCGCGCTTTCGAGGAACACTTTGTCCGCTCAGGGAGCGTGCTCGTAAAGTTCTGGTTCCACATATCCGAGGAAAAGCAGTTGCGCCGCTTCCGTACACGCCAGGAAACGCCGGACAAGCAATCGAAGATCACCGACGAAGACTTGCGCAATCGCGAGAAGTGGCCGCAGTACGAGGCTGCCGTTTCGGATATGCTGGAGTTGACGAGCACAGAGTTTTGCCGCTTTAGCGTGATACCAGCAAATGACAAGATGTTTGCGCCCATTTTTGCAATGTAAGCGGTGGCTGACGCGATTGCGAAACGACTGGATGGATAGTCGCGAGTGCGCTCTGCGACGTGCAAGGTTTCAGCGAAATCAACATCGACACGTAATTCGTCCTTGGCCCACGAGAACTGCGAGCCGTCGGCTACCTCAAACCGCTTAGTTTCTCGATCTCGGAAGCATACAACGTGAAGGATTGTGGGGCGTCGACCACTTTCCCGGCAGGAATGTGTCCAGGGTTGCGCACTAGGATCGGAACCGCTCGGTCGTAGATGCCAGCGTTGCCGTGACTCGTGCCGGCACCCGATACGTAGCCGGTATCGAAGAAATAGCCCGGCCGCAAAGCGATGAAGAAGTCTCCACCGTGACCCGGGTGGATCGAGTTGCAGGCAAGCGTATCGAGCGATTCACTCTCCCTGCTCGGGCAAGGCGATGGCATCGCTGCCGTGTCGTACAACTTTGCGACCCCAAACTTCTTGTGCAGTGAAGTTTCCAAGTTTCGCATCAACTGGTTACGTCTTGGACCCGGGAGCAACTTCGCCGCTTGTGAAAGGTAAACGTAAGGATCTACGACTGCAGCAATCCAATCACCTTTGCCCAAGGCCTGCTTTGCCATCGCCATAGAAGTTTTTTCGACCTCAGATACCAGAACTCGTTCGGTTATTAGTTCGGGACGCGACCCGCTCAAGGGCTTGTGCGGCTCGTGGTGCGACTCCTTCGCGAGCGCTCGGCTCACCTCGGGCAAAGGCGCAACGCCGTGGTCTGCTGACAGTATTGCCGACCAATGTTCGGCTCCTCGCTTTCGATCCAACTCGCCGAAGAACCAGGCCAACGCTGCGTCGAGCCGCTGCAGCTCATCCCAAGCTTCCCACGAGTCGGGCCCGAAAATGTGACCAATGTAGTCGTTAGCGGAGAGCGAGATAGCAAGCAGGATGGGCCCGTTCTTCACCACGTGATCCAACGCTGATAGCGCCAACTCTAGCAAGATCCGGTCAGAGTCCGGGTTGATTCGGTACGCGGCAAATGGTTTCGTGGATCCCTTGTTCGAGTGTGGAAAGACTCGCCCAAGGTTCGCAAAATCGCCCTCGCCGGCTTGGTCGTCTTGCGTCAGACTGAACGTCGGTTTGGCGGGGTCCTGCAACGCCCACGATTGTGCGATACGGGCGGTGACGGTGTCCGGGGTCACGAGCGGCGCGAGCCAGGCTGGAAGCTCGTTCGTGAACGCCGTGGATGATACGAAAGCGCCAGTGATCGAGTCATACCAGAGGGTCAAATCCGGGTGATGCCCGCCGCCGAAGATTGCTCCGCGATCCTTGATTGACAGGGCCACTACCGTGCCGTTCGGATTGCGTTCCTTGAAGCGATCGGCAACAACGTCGCCAGCGAGCATTGCCATCGAAGACCCTACGTCAGCGCGGATCCCTGCTGTATCGACTAGTTTTGTGTTTGGATCGAGCAATATCGCCGCGGGGCGCCCGGAGGTAAGCACTTCATTTGCGACGATGCCATGCTCACTTGGCGTCCTGCCCGAAAACAACGAAGCATGCCCAGGCGCAGTCTCAGTAATCGCGTGAGCAAACCGCACGTCACGGTACCACGTGCCTTCGCGAACGAGTCGCGCAAATCCGCCTTGGGTCGACAACTTTGGGAAGCGCTCGTTGGCCACCCACGCTGCGAGCTGATCGACAACCATTGCCACAACCACGGGCACCAGCGCCCTGGGCTGGACCGAGTCCGCCGGTTTCTTGACAGCTCGGGTAGCCTCCGCTTGCATTTGGGGACTCGCGGAGCTGCCGCGCTGAATATTGGTCCGAGACGAAGGCCCTGACGCGCAGGCCATCGATACGAGCAAGCCGCTACCCATCCATAGGCGTGGTTTCATGCTTCAGACAATTCTCCACATCAATGACGATCCCGTGACAGACCTATAGCACGCATCGACTAGCTCACGTACGACAGCACCTCAGGACGCGGCAAGTCGTCAATCGCCGACAGGATCGCCATCTGCAATTCCTGGCGCCGATCGGCACCAATTGGCCGTTCATCGAGCTCCACCAGCTCGAAGCGACCTCGGGCGCGACCGTCTATCGTCTTGATGTGCGATCCGATGATCTGGATTTCGGCAGCAAACAGCGTTTGACAAATCGTCAGGAGCAACCCCGAACGGTCGTTGGTATCGACTTCCAGCGTGGTAAACTGACCTACGGAGTCTTGCATGAAGCGAACTCTGGTCGACGTCTCACGTGAACTTTGGATGATCGCCGACGCTCGATCAGGCAGGACAACTTCCGAGCGACCCAGGAGATCGATGAGTGACTGGCTGAGTCGATTCACGTCTGCCGGTAGAATCTCTAAATTTTGCAGCGGCGCCCGGCGCGAGATCCAGAAGAAATCGACGGCTTCGCTCAACGATGGCGAAGCGCGGCGGGTGAATATCTCCGCCTCGAAAACGCTGAATCCGACCAGCGCCAACGCAACACTAATCGTCGCTAGTAACCCCGGGCGATCTGGTGCCACAATACAGATCGCCGCCCCGGGATGACGCAATGACGCAAACTGCCCAATGCAGACTGGTCGCGTACCACGCTCGCCAACGATTCGCGCGTGCTGTTGGATTTCCAACACGCTGAAGGTTGAAGCATAGCGCACAGGCATGCTGACAACGAAGCGATCGAGGGGGGTGATGTTCGACATCGCGTCGCTCAGTATTGCAGCCATGGGTTTCCATGGCGTGACGGGTAGGTTACGAATTGGACGATAACTCCACTACGCCTTCACCGAAGCATATATTTGCCAACATAAAGGCAATTGACCACGCGCCTTCAATTGCCATGCAGGGGCGTCCCCCCGCGACGAGCCAACTCGTCGCGATTTCATCGGTCGTCCCAATGCGACTTTCGCAATTCACGTGCTCGCGCGAGTTTTCGCAGAGCCAGTGACTCGAATTGCTCCACGAGGGTGCGAGGGATCCCTAGATAGGTTGCTAGCTCATCCAAGGTAAGTGCCCCTTGGTTCGCCAGCTCTAGTGCGCAAGTAGATGGCAGCGCATCGACGAGTTCAAGTAGATCCTCCCTCGACCATTCGCGGATCCTTGGGCGATCAGACAACAGCGAATAGCGACAACTGCACTCCTGACATTTGCCAGATCCCTCCCACGCACACTCAGGAACATCTGGATAACGGGTCAAGTGGATTTTAATCGCTGGCAACGACATGGTGCAAGATCCAAGGTTCGTGTTGTTCACTGCCAGTTTAGGAAGAATGCGAAACAATGCCAGTCCATGAGCCGCATTTCGTTGCGATTGTGCGTCCTGGTACGAACCAGAAACTGCGACCGCATCTGATTGAAACAATCAAGACACAATGCCTAATTCCTCGACAGAACCATTGGAATTCGTCGACTCCAGCCACTCCCGTGGCTGTACCCTCGTGGCGTAGCGACAGCAAACCAATCGAGCTTCGACTCGCCTCAAGCCCAGTCGCCAGCCCATCCACAGTTCGGCGTTCATCGTTCACCCTGCGACAGCAAGACTGTTAGTGCGGACTACTCATGGTCTGCATCGGACACTCCTCTCCCTTCCCGCAACGCTCAAGTGACCGTTCGAAAGCATTGCGGAATGTCTGCAACGTCAGTCAGGGTTCTCGCTGCCATCACTCGATCAAACCGCGCAGGAAGACCCTGGGCACGTCGACGTTCAAAGGCCGTGCCGCGACGGGGCTGCGTGCCACAAGGTCGCGCGCTAGCCGCTGCACCTCTTTTGCGACTTCGCCCTGGAGTTTCTTGCTCCAGCGCCGCGGGATCTCTTGCAGCCCGTAATAAGCACCAGCGAGCGCTCCGACAATAGCACCCGTAGTATCTGCGTCGCCGCCCCAGTTGACGGTTCTCACAACACAGTCTTCAAAAGTATTCGTTTCGAAGAATGCGCGCAGCACGGTTCGTAGGGTGTCGACCACATATGCACTAGACTGCACGAACTTGCCATCGAACTTGAAAGTTGGGTAGTGACTCAGAAAATCGTCGGTGAGCGCCAGCAGCCTGGGCTTTCCGTGTCCCACCAGGGCAAGGTGCAAGAGTTGTCCAAAAATCAAGCATGCCGCATCCGAAAGTGGGTGGTAGTGCGTGATATGGGCTTGGGCGGTTGACCATTTAGCAAGCACACTGCTATCACCAACGGAAGCGAGCGCAATCGGGAGCATTCGCATCACCGCCCCGTTTCCAGCATCCATCTCGCTCGGCTGTGCAAACACCGTTCCCTCGACAATGTAGCGTCTAATCCCGCGGCGACAAGTAGCCCCGACGTCACGCGGAGCAGTCTTGAGCCAGGCCGCAAACCGCTCTGCTATATCCTGAGGGGAAAAGCCTACTTCGACAATGGAGCGCGCTATGCAGAGCGACATCTCTGTATCGTCTGTGACCGAACCCGCCGGAAGGCGTAACCAACCCCCGCCAACAATATCCCTTAGCACGCCAAATTGTGCTTGAATTTCCGTCGGAGTCAGGAATTCTGCAGTGGCACCGAGAGCGTCTCCACTGGCGAACCCGAGAAATGCCGCAGCCGCTCGGTCCCCAACGTCCTCGATCGAAACTCGATAGGGCTTTGACGCGACCAAACCGTCACCTCGCTCGCCATGCTCCCTAGTCACAGGTATGAGAACGCAATTTCTGACTCATCCTGCTTGTGTTGAAGCAGAATGTTGACCACGCTGTCAAAAAGAACCATGGTCCCACGGTACCCAACCGAAAGAATGCGCCCCGCGCCGACGCGGTCATGAATCGGAAAACCGAGGCGCAACAGCGGGATCCCGTTGCTTCGCGCTGAACGGTAGCCTTTGCTGCTCCCGATCATCAGCTCGACGTCGAGTTCTTTGCAGCGCCTTTCTATGGTTAGGAAATCCGTATCTTCTAGAACTGCTTCGACCGCCCCCGGAGCGAGCGACGCGAGCGCACCCGACAATGCTCGATTGCGCGCACCGGTCGCACACATGACTGGTCTTGCTCCAATCTCAAGCAAGAACCGAGCAAGCGCAACAACGAGCTCTGGATCCCCATAGACACCAACACGCTTGCCGAAAACGTACTTGTGGCCGTCGGCGTAGGCATCCAACAGGCGACCGCGCTCAGCCTCTATCCACTCCGGAGTAGCTTGCCCACTGGCCTCCTCAAGCAGGTTCACGAAACTGTCCGTCGCTTCAACACCAATTGGCAAGCCGATCCGATGATTGGGAATTCCGTCGCTGTGCAATACGTCGCCGGCGCCTGTTGCCGACCCTGGCAGGGTAAGATCGAGTGTGGCGGCGGCGGACGCCATCATTCGAATCTCTGACACCTTGGTCCCCCCCTTGGGCATGACCTCGTACCGGTCCGAAATAGGCGCATCCAAGGTGTCCGCATAGTCCGGCAACAGCGTCAGAGCGAGGCCAAATGCGACAACCAGCTCGCGAAGATGGCGCAAATCCGCTGGTGAGATGATAGGGGGCAGCACATTGATGCGCGCTGTTGCCCCAGCCAATAGCCGATTGTCCGCGGGCGCCGACGATTCGTTGAATTTCCCACTCAATGCTCGCACCAGTGCGAGGACCATCGCATGAAACCCCTCGACGTGGCCGTCGCGGTAGCTCGGAGTTGACGCGTAGACGATCGGAAGGTGGGTGGCACGCGATTCGTGGTACTTCGCGATCATCAACTGCAGATCCTCACCAATCGTCTCCGCAAGACACGTCGTTCCAACGCCGATTAGTTCGGGGGTGTATTGGCGCCGAATGTTGTCAATGGCTCGAGCAAATTCGTTCTCGCCCCCTAGCACTGCAGACGCTTCGGTGAAGCTGCTCGACGCAACATCGAGCGGTTCACGGAAATGCGAAATTACGTAGCGCCGGATGTAGGTTGCGCAGCCCTGTGCACCGTGCAAAAGTGGCATGGCGCCTTCTACGCCTGCAGCGGCTAACACTGCCCCAAGTGGGGCACAAACCGTGCATGGGTTAACCGTAGCGTGGGGTTTTCCGGTGGTTGCAACCGTGCTTTGTTCCTCACTTCCGCAGGTCATGCTCGCCTCCCTTCATTTGGAGACCAGTTGTTTTTTCGTGGCTGGCGCAACGCCGAGGCATCAGGCGCCAGACTGGGCTCGTCGCGGTCGCCTGGATTTCCCGGGCAAATGCAACGGCACCGTCGAACCCAGCCAGTGGGATCTTGCGTTCGTGATTGTGGTCACAGAATCCGATGCCAAGCTTGTACGCAACGGGGCGCTCTTTCACGCCACCGATAAAGACATCGACATCTTTCTCAAGCAAGTAGTTGGCCAGCTCCAACGGATTGGTATCGTCAACGATGATCGTATCCTCGTCACAGACACTTTGCAGCTCTTCGTAGTCGTCAGTTTTGCCAGTTTGGGTGCCTGCGAGCACCACCGTTACTCCAAGTTGCCGCAGCGCGCGAACCAGCGAGAACGCCTTGAAAGCGCCGCCCACGTAAAGGGCGGCACGCTTACCGAGGACGGTTTGCTTGATGCTGCGCAACTCTGGCAATACCCTTGCCACTTCACGCTTTACCAGCTGTTGTGTTGCCTCGATTACCACCAGATTGGCGAAGAACTTGGCCACTCGGTAGAGCGAGTCACTCGTGTCCTCGATTCCGAAAAAGGACACCCGAATGTACGGGATCCCATAGCGCTCCTGCATCGCCTCAGCCAGGGGCGTCATCGAACCTGCACATTGCACGACGTTGAGCTTTGCGCCGTGAGCGCGGCCAATTTCGTCGACGCGCCCATCTCCGGTGAGCACCGACACCACTTCGACCCCCATTTGCTCGAAGTACTTGCGAATGATCCAGCTTTCGCCAGCAACGTTGAAGTCACCCAGCAGGTTGATGCTCACCGGCCCTACCGAATCGATGTCGCCCCTTCCGATCAACGACAACAACGCCCGCGTCGCGGCGTTGTAACCGTCGCGCTTCGTCCCGCGAAATCCTTCAGCCATGACCGGAATGACTGGAATTGCAAATTCGATTTCGATACGCCGACAAACGGCAGGAACATCGTCACCGATGATACCTGCGATGCAGGTCGCGTAAACAAAGGCTGCCTTTGGTTGATACTTGGCAATCAACTCCTTCAGTGAAGCCTCAAGCTTGATTTCACCACCGAACACGACGTCCTTCTCCCGAAGATCCGTCGAACAGCTAATTCGATGAAGTTCGACGCCTGAAGAAAGCGCACCGCGAATGTCCCACGTGTAGGCGGCACAGCCGATGGGCCCGTGCACCAAATGCAGCGCGTCGACGATTGGATAGAGTACCACGCGCGAGCCGCAGAACGTGCACGCGCGCTGACTTACGGAGCCGGCGACACTTGCCTTGTCGCACACCACGGGCAAATGCTGCCCCGCCTTGGTCCGAAGAACTTGGCCCTCACGGTCCTTGAGCAATTCGAACGCCATTCGGCTACTCCTTTCGTCGATTCATTGGCAGAAGCTGGACACTTGCACTAGCTGTGGGGTTCGTCTCGGGTAGGCCCGCGCCGGAGCTGCACCAGCTGCGGCGCATGCCCGATAAACACGGGCTCAGGCTCGCGCATTCCTCTTTCACATTGCTCGTAGATAGTTTTGATGGCCTCCGTGCAACGCGCCCTAAGCTCGGCCTCCGAATGTGGCTCAGCTGCCCGTCGGATCGCCTCGAACTCGCGACCAAATCTTCTTAGGATGCGTATGCGGTGCGTGGAAACCACTCGTGAGTCATACGAAACCTCTAGTGTGGTGAAGATGTCCTCAACCGACTCCATTTGACCTAGAAGGGCTTCGATACTCATGGTTTTGCTAGGCCGTGATCGGTTCGAAGGAAAACGCCTTCTTGTTGCAGGTGTGGCCGCACGCTTCACAACCAATGCAGTCCTCCGGAGATTTGACTGACGCGAACATTTTTGCCGATTCCTCTTCGTCTACTTCCGCTGGAGCCAGTACGCCATGGGCGCAGATTTTCATACAACGCCCACAGCCAATGCACTTTTCTGGGTCGACTGCTTTAACGAATTTAGGGGTCCATTCTTTTCGACCACGTGTCAGTCCGGTTACGTATGCCATTTTATCCAAATCCCTTTCGCCGTTTCAGGCCATTTCTATCGCGACACTCGGCACTTGGCGCGCCGTCTCAAAAGTCTTCAAGGTCATCGCCTTGCGTAGCCAGGGCGGTGGGGTTCCCTGCAAGACATTCTGCAACTTGACGATTGCATCGGCGATGGACGTGCCGTTGACAGTCTTCACAGGCTGTATGTGGCGGCCAACCAGTTTCGCCGCAGCTGGGCCACCGATTTGAGTTGTGTAGACCAACGTACAGCCGCTCAGCACGTCCGCTCGCGCGATGATTCGATCCTCACGTTCTTCGGAATCGACGGCAAGTACCACCTTGCCCACCGCCAAGGCTGTGTCGGGGCCAATATCCCACAGGTAGAAGCACTCCGCTTGACCAAAGTGAGTGTTGACCGAATCTCCGTCGTCACTGGCAAATGCAATTCGCATAATCCCTCGTCGATTGGGTGGTGGGGCTAGATCGTGCGGCCCGAACGGTGGCACTCAACATTCACTGAACGGGCCGCGCGTGGTCATTCGGCAGACTTCGTGATTGCGCTTGAATTGGTCGGGCCTTCACGTGGCCCGAGACACCAGGAACTAACGCATCATTTCAAAGAATTGGTCATCACTCGTGTCATCTTTGATATCGATGAACTTGTTGCAGATATCGGTCAACATACGCACCGCACCTTGGTAGCCAATGATCGGACTTCGATGCAGGTTCACTCGATCGAACACGGGGAAACCGAAGCGGAACAGCGGGATCTTCGCGTCACGGGCGATGAACTTTCCGTGCGTGTCCCCGATTATGGCGTCCACCGGATCGGTCATCAGTAGCGAGCGCATGTGCCATAGGTCGCGGTTCATGTACACCTTGGCTGTTTTGCCGAAGGGCGAAGCATCCAGCAACGCCTGAATCTCCCGTTCAACCTTCTTTGAGCCGCGCGAGCAGACAATGTGGTAGGGCGTTGCTCCCATTTCGAGCAGGAACGACACGTAGCCGATCAAGAGGTCCGGATCGCCGTAGATGCCGAACTTCTTGCCGTGCATGTATTGCTGCGCGTCCGTCATGGCATCAACGGCACGTCCGCGCTCTGCCTTGAGTGATGCCGGGATTGGCTTATCGAATAGTTCTGAGAGCTTCATCAGGAAAGCGTCCGTCTTCGCAACGCCCATCGGAGCTGGCATCGAGCTGTGCTGCCCGGAGTAGTTCTCCTTTACCCAGGTCATTGTTTTCGTCGTGGCGAACGGGCCCACTGAAATCGTTGCCTTGCCGTTGATGGAATCCGCCGCTTCACCGAGAGGTGTGCCACCAGGATAGATGCGGTAAGTGCCGTCATTCGGCGAATCGAAGGTGTCGGAGATGTCGGCCAAAAACGTGTAGGGGATCCCAAAGGCTTCGAAGATCCGCTTGAATTCGCGATAGTTGGCGGTATTGGCGTCAAATCCCGGGATGAAGTTCAATTTCCCGGTACAACGCCCTTCGATTGCTTTGCCCTCAGTCAGGGTCTGCAGAATGGCAAGCAGCATCGAATCGTAGCCGTTGATATGGGTACCACTGAACGACGGCGTATTCGTGTACGCAATTGGGAAACCGTCGGGTACCATGTTCTTGCCGCGGGCGTTCTTGATGAACGCTGACAAGTCGTCACCAATGACCTCCGGCATGCAGGAGGTAAATAGGGCAATCAGCTTGGGTTTGTAGAGCTTAAGCGCGTTCTCAAGCCCCTCGTGGAGGTTGTTTTGGCCGCCAAATACTGCTGCGTCCTCAGTCATCGCGGATGACACCGCAGGAGCAGGTTCACGAAAGTGCCGATTGAGTGTGGATCGGTAGTACGAAGCGCAACCCTGGGCACCATGTACGTAAGGAAGAGTTTCCGCGAAACCGTGGGCACACAGCTCAGCCCCGAGGGGTTGACAGGCGTGCGCAGGGTTGACAACTAGCGCCTGGCGCGCAAAATTCTTCTCTTTGTATTCTTCGGAATTGATCCAGTTGAGGACGCGCAGTTCGTCAGGGCGACTGATTGAAGTCACCGGTTTGACAGGCAGGTTCAGTAGATTGGGCATAGGACTCCCTTGCCGCGGCCTAATCTGGCCAACGGAAAAGTTCAGAATCGGGTGGGAAACAATGCGGCAAGGCTCGGGTTGCCGCGGAGCAGTGGGCGTGAACCGTTTGGACTAGAACGGCGCCTTGACCAACTTCCAGGTCGGGCTGTTGATTGCCATGTCAACGTCGCGCGCAAACACGGAGAACCCCTGGTAGCCGTGATAGGGCCCTGAGTAGTCCCAGGAATGCATCTGGCGAAACGGGATCCCCATCTTTTGAAACAAGTACTTCTCTTTGATACCGCTTCCGACCAGATCGGGCTTCAGTTCATCGACGAATTTCTCGAGTTCGTACTCGCTGGCATCGTCATAGATGACGGTGGCCTCAGCGATTTCGGGCGCAGTTCGTTCGTAGTCGTCATTGTGAGCAAACTCGTAACCCGCACCGACGACGTCCATTCCAAGATCTTCATAGGCGCCAACGGTGTGGCGCGGACGCAAACCACCGACGTAGAGCATGACCTTCTTGCCGTCCAAGCGCGGCTTGTACTCGTCGACAATCGCCTGCATGATCGGGTCGTACTTTGCGATAACGGCCTCCACCTTTTCCTTGATGGTGTCATCAAAGCGTTCGGCAAGCTTTCGTAAGCTGTTACGGATCTTCGTGGGTCCGAAGAAATTGAGCTCGAGCCAAGGAATACCGTGCTTCTCCTCGAGCACTCGGGCCATGTAGTTCATCGACCGGTAGCAGTGGATCACCGCCAGCTTTACCTGATGTGTTGCAGCAATCTTCTCAATCTCGCCGTCTCCAGTCCAGGTGGCCTTAACATTGAGACCGCATTCCTCGAGCAGAGATTTTACGCTCCAAACATCACCGCCAATGTTGTAGTCGCCGATCAGTGCGATGTCGTAGGGACCCGCTGGCTCGGCAAACTCGCGGGTTTCGATCACGTAGTCGCGAATGCTATCATTGGAGATATGATGCCCCAAAGACTGGGACACACCGCGAAAGCCCTCGCAGTTGCACGGAATGACGGGCAAATCGAGTTCCTTGCTCATAGTTCTGGCGACCGAGTTGATGTCGTCACCAATCAAGCCCACTGGGCATTCTGACAGCACCGAGATCGCCTTCGCCAGCGGGAACAGTTCCTGGGTCTCCTTGAGCAGGATTGCCAGCTTCTTGTCTCCACCGTAAACGATGTCTTTCTCCTGAAAGTCGGATGTCATGTGCATCGAGAAACTTGACACTCCGTTGATGCCGCTGACGAGGTTTCTTCGGGTGCCCCAGGAGTACCAGCCACAGCCCACGGGGCCGTGAGACACGTGCACCATGTCACGAATCGGTCCCCAAACCACGCCTTTTGCACCTGCGTAGGCGCAACCGCGGGCGCTCATGACTCCGGGGATGGTCTTGCGGTTCGATTTGACGCAAGCACTTTCCGACTGGGGATTATTTGGTGCGAGATGGGGGGCACGTTTCGCCTTTGCCTTCTCGGGGTAGGCATCCAGCGTCTTGTCGATCATGGCCTGAGTCGACTCGCGCGTGATCCCGCTTATCTTCTTATTCTCTACGGTGGTCATAGTGACTCCTTCAATAAGTGAGTGAACTGGTCACGCAACGGCAGCCTCCGCGAGCCCAACGTTCGGATCGTCGTCTTGAATGATTCCAAACTCCATGAGGAGCTCCTCAAGCTCTTCCATTTCGAGCGGAGTCGGAATGACTAGCTTCTTGTTCTCGGAAATCTTGCGAGCAAGCTCCCGATACTCCTCGGCTTGTTGGTGCTCCGGCGAGTACTCAATCACGGTCATGCGGCGTAGCTCGGCACGTTGGACCTGATTGTCACGCGGCACGAAGTGGATCATCTGCGTGCCCAGCCGCGCTGCAAGTGCTTCGATGAGAGCAGCCTCTTTGTCGGTGTTACGGGAGTTGCAGATAAGGCCCGCCAAACGCACCTTGCCCGATGTCGCGTACTTGAGAATACCCTTGGAGATGTTGTTGGCCGCGTACATGGCCATCATTTCGCCAGAAACCACGATGTAGATTTCTTCCGCTTTGCCTTCGCGGATGGGCATGGCGAACCCGCCGCAGACTACGTCGCCAAGAACATCATAGATCACGTAATCGAGGTCGGGGGTGTAGGCGCCCTCCGCTTCGAGGAAGTTGATGGCCGTAATCACACCACGACCAGCGCAACCGACACCGGGTTCGGGGCCACCTGATTCAACGCATTTTACGCCTCCATACCCGGATTTCAGCACGTCCGCGAGTTCGATGTCGTCTACGGTACCGCGCTCACGAATGAGATCCATAACCGTAGTCTGGGCCTTAGCGTGAAGCATGAGTCGGGTCGAATCTGCCTTCGGATCGCAGCCGACAATCATGACCTTCTTGCCAAGGGCACTGAGCCCCGCGACGGTGTTCTGTGCCGTCGTCGATTTGCCAATGCCGCCTTTGCCGTAAAATGCGATTTGCCTCATGGTCCGGTTCCTTTGTTTCTACTGGTAAGCAGTCTGTGCAAAGACTGCGCGACTTCACTTGCTGACTCGAATCCCTACATCAGCAACATCGGTGCCAACGCACGTCAGGCGCGGCCGCTATCGCTGAGGCGGGAGTTTGTCGGTCAATCCGGCGTCTACTCGGTACGAATGTGTATCGCACGCCTTTTCGCGACACGGTTTTGTTCCATTGACGCTTGAGCCAGCCATAGGTCGCCTATTCCCAAACCTCTGTGACCCGGTACTCGCCACCGATCACCAGATACTCGTCTTCTCCCTTGAGATGAACGGATGGGATGAGGTCACTGTAAAATAGAATTTTCGCGACCGGGACTTGAACTCGCCACACTGTGGTCCCAAACTCCCATGCACGTTCGGGATTGATGGTGAAAGATGCGAGGTTGTTCAGCCGCACGTAATAGTTGCGGCGATCAAAGCGCTCGGTAATTTCATGCTCGGTGGCGTCGTAGGTGCCTCGATAGAGCTGAAGCCATCGCCGCTGTGGTTCCTGCCGCTGCAATTCGTACTGACAGTAGCGATAGACTAGGTCAAATTGGCCGTAAATGGCGTTGGTCCGTGAGATCCCGACAGCGCGATCGAGGTCGTACGGCGAATAGTCTTGGTCGTGATGCTCGGCGCTCGGCGCGCTTAGCGGTTGTTTGTGAAACGTCGGAGCTAGGCCGAATCGGCTCTCGACCCAACCTTTGAGGGTTGCACCTTCTGGGGTATTTGAGTCCATGCCCCAACCCCGCAAGAAGCGCACATAGCTATTCTTGAGCGCCCGGTGTGAGTGACCTGTCAATTCCTCGGCCTGATTGAGGTAGAACTTCACCGTAAGGTAGTCTGCAAACAGCTCGGCGCGCTCTTCAGGCGTGTCGTTGTCGTCCAGCATCTCAAAGAAGCGCTTGTCGCCAGAGGTGCCGCCCTGAATGGTTACGGGCTTTGGATCCTCGTTGAAATGTCGAGACGCCAGAACCCATGGCGGATGCTCGCAGAGATTCAACGTCGTCGCCAATTGTTTGCCTTAGGGCGAGGTTACCTGCATGTGGTGGCGCGCCGCGTTCCCGGAATGTTTACCCAAGACAAATTCTCGACCAGAATGGCCCACTCGCTCGGGCGCAAACGGTTCGTAGGCACGGGAGTCGCGCAGCATGGCGTGGACATGGATCCCTGATTCGTGCCGGAACGCACCGTCGCCAACAATTGCCTTGCCGATAGGCAATTTCCGTCGCGAGCAGGTCTCAACGAGTTTCGAAAGCGCGACAAGGCCGCTCGTGTCGATGCCCGATGAACCAAGGGCCGCAACTTCGAGCGCCATGGCGACCTCTTCAAGTGCAGCGTTTCCAGCTCGTTCGCCTAGACCATTGACTGTCACATCGACAGAGTGCGCTCCGGCCAGAAGAGCCACCACAGTATTCGCAGTAGCCATCCCTAAGTCGTCGTGACAGTGGACTCCAATTGGCACCGTTGGCACAGCAGCCACCACACCAGCCACGAGACCATAGCACTGGATTGGGTTCCAGAGCCCGACTGTATCGGCAAGTCGCAGACGATCGACGCGGTGCTTGCTCAGAAATTTCGCGAGCCGAATCAGGTCTTGCGTGTCGCAACGGGAGGCATCCTGTGCCCCAATCGACACGTAATCGAAGCGCTTCCTTGCCCAGGGAATCAATTGGCCCAACTGTGAAAATACCCAATTCCAATCATGCCCTAATGCTGCAAGTTGAATCGCGGATACGGGTACAGACAGATGCACAGCCGACACTTCGGCGTCGACCGCTGCAAGCAAATCCTCGTACCTTGCGCGACACCATGCGGTGCAGCGGATTTGCGGCAACGCGCGGACGATTTGCCGAATCTTCTGCTGCTCTTGGCGCCCCATCGCGGGGATGCCGACCTCAATCTCCGGGATCCCGACAGCAGCCAGGCGCGTGGCAATGTTAACGGATTCGTCGACGGAGAATGATACACCAGCGGCCTGTTCGCCGTCACGTAGGGTGCTGTCTACGAGCCAAGCTCTTGCCTTGCCACTAGAGTCGGTTAACATTGATATTTGACCTTCTGTTCGTTCTCGCTAACTTCGGCGTTGGGCGGCGCGCTGGGTCGCCGTCCATGGTAATGTAACCGTCAATATCTAGCCGCATGCCAGGCCATTACCGCCGCAGGTCGCACCCTTGCCACATTTGAACGCCTCTTGACGAACCTTAGGCAACGGACGACCTTGGTACAGTGTATCTAACAGGTCTTCCACTAGGCCTTCGGTAGCAAATACCTCGAGGCCTGCTGCTTCCAAGACTTCGCGCGGTCGCCTACCGGCGTCGGTGACAAGAAGTGCGCGACAATCCGCTAGAATGTTCGCAAGGTCCTGCCATCGCGCTTCGCCTTGCCCAACTTGCGGGGCGGGCCGCTTGTCGACTTGGATGAAAGCGTCACCACGCTGAGCGAAAACGAAGAATTCTCGGGCTTCACCCAGGTGTTGGTTGACGAGCACCCCCTCTTGCGATGCAACGGCGACGAGAGTTCGCTGACTCGACTTCTTCCTGCCGGCGTGCGTGCGCAACAGCACGAGTTGTTCTTCGGATGGGTTGTGACCAATACGACCAACTGCGTCTGCCCGGCAGCGTGCACAATGCTCCATCTGCGGCAAGTAGGTGCGGCAAGTCTCGCGAATTTCGCGCGTTCGCTCACGGCTGGGTTCAACGATCTCTCCAAATGGCGTCCCAGAAACTGGGTGTAATGGTAGACAATTGAAGCGGCTGGCGCCAAGCTCGCCCATCGCGCGCGCTATATCGACGATATGGTGATCGTTGACTCCCGGGATGAGTATCGAGTTGATTTTTACCATCACACCCAATTCGACCAGCCTGCGGATCCCAAGCAATTGGGCCGCGAGAATGCGTTCAGCGCCCGCGGTGCCCGTCAACCGCTCGCTGCCGTCAACCACGTAGGCGTAAATCTTACTTCCAATGGCGGGGTCAACCGCACTAACGGTCACCGTTACGTGGCTCACCTTCAACGCGGCCAGTGACTCCGCATGCTTCGGCAGCGCAAGCCCGTTGGTCGCAAGGCAGAGCAACATCTCAGGGTGGTACAGGCGCACCAGTCGGAGAGTCTCAAGGGTCGCCGCAGCGTTGGCCAACGGATCACCGGGCCCCGCAATTCCGACAACGCGCAGTGAGTCGTCTTTTGCGAGCACGGCGTCGACATAGGCGGCAGCTTGGTCCGGTCGAAGGATGGCACTCGTCACGCCTGGGCGACTCTCGTTGGCGCAGTCGAACTTTCGGTCGCAGAAATTGCACTGAACGTTGCACGCAGGTGCCACCGGCAGGTGCACGCGTGAGTAACGCAGTCGGGCTTGGTCGTCGAAACAAGGATGGGCGGTGAAGTCCATGGGGCACCTGGCGGGTTGGCGATTGATTGCCTGACTTGTGGCTATGCACGAGCCGGGCCAAACGGACTCCTTGCACCAGATGCCCTTCATCCTCACGGTAGCGGCTTAGAGCAGATGTTTGTGCGGTTCAATTTGGTATCGCGCCACTGGCCACGATTCGCAAATGTATCGCCAGTCAATGTTTCGGAAGAAAGCGCTCCCAAGGGATCCCGTAGGTGCGGATCTTGTACTGAATCACGCGTTTGGTCACCCCAAGTCGCTCGGCAGCTTTGGTCTGGTTGCCATTGACTTCCTTGAGGGCCTCGGTGATGAGTTCTGTCTCGAAAGTAGCGACGCGTGATGCAAAATCCAACGGCTCTGGACTGGCTGCGTAGCGGTTCATCTGCAGCGACGGGGGGAGGTGGTGACCATGAATTACGTCCGCTTCAGCAAGCACGACAGCCCGTTCGATCACATTCTCCAGCTCGCGCACATTGCCCGGCCAATGGTACGCCGTCAGCATATCGATGGCAGGGGTATCAATGCGAAATATGGGCTTCTCCATCGCCTTGCCGTGTCGTTCAATCAGGCTGTCGGCAAGCAGCATGATGTCAGCGGCACCACGGTCTCGAAGCGGCGGCATTTCGATCGGAAATACGTTGAGCCGGTAGTAGAGATCCGCTCGAAATGAGCCACTTTCGACCGCACCAGCTAGGTCCCGGTTGGTGGCGGCGATGAGGCGCGCATCCGTCGTCAAAGTGTCGCTGCCACCAACGCGCTCGAATCGACGCGTCTGAAGTACTCGAAGTAGCCGCGTTTGTGCGGCAGGACCCAACTCGCCAATCTCATCGAGGAAGACGGTGCCCCCTCGAGCGCGTTCAAATACGCCAAGCCTGCGTTGGACGGCGCCGGTGAATGCCCCCTTTTCGTGGCCAAAGAGTTCACTCTCAATGAGGTTGTCGGGAATGGCCCCGCAGTTGACCTCGATGAATGGCTCCTTGCCACGTGCACTCAGTTCGTGGAGCAGGCCTGCTGCAGCGCTCTTTCCGGTCCCAGTCTCACCGGTGAGAAGCACTGAAGTACTGGCTCCGGCAACCTTGGCGATCAGCCGGCGCACCTCCTCCATAACCGACGAGCGTCCGACGAGGCGCGCTGAGGCGCCGTCCCCACGCCGAATTCGGTGGAAGGTCTCGAGATTTTCTTCGAGGCGGCGGCGCTCTACGAACGGTGCCAGCAACTGCCCCACTTCTTCAAGAAAACGCAGATCCGAATCGGCATCCTTGAGCAAACGGTTCTGCTTGTCCGCGCTCAACGTTCCAATCACTCTGCCGCCGTAGCAGATGGGAACACAGAAGAATGCAATTTTAGTCAGATCGAGCCCAGCGCGCAGCCCTGAACGGTCGAGGAAATCAGGCGCAGCCTGAAGCGAGGGCAGCATAACCGCTTGCCCGCTGGTATAGACCTGGCCAGTGATCCCCTCGTCCGGTCGATAGCGCATCCGGTCTTCTTGCTCCGGTGGCACGCCGTGGGTGACCTGGGCCGCAAGTGCCTCACCGGCTGTGTCGGCGAGAGTGAGGACGCCGCGTTTGAGCTCCAAATCCTCGTCCAGCCATTCCAACACCCGACGCAACGTCAAGAGCGTGTCGTCTTGGGAGGTGGCGAGTAGCCGCGCAATGCGGGCGATCAATTGCAACTGCGGTAATGCAACCCCCATTTCCGTCGCAACGGCAGGACGGGTTGGAACGGGGACGGTCATGGTGCCATTGGTTGCGTCCTGATGCCGCGACGAACTGAGCAATGCTGAGCGAATGGCACTTGGCTGTCGACCTGAGCGACAACCCACAGAATCTGCCGAGCAAAGCGTGCAATGCTCGACCAATTCCAAATGTTTGCCCGCCAATGCGCGCGCATTTCGCAAGGTTTCGGGGTTTGAGACGGGAACAGCCGAGAGTGCCTCTGATCGGGATGCCGGCGCATCGAAGGCACGAATGTGATGATACCGAGCACCGCGTAGCGCAGTTACCCGCGCAATCGACTCGACCTCGTTTTCGTTGATTCCGCCAAATAGCTGAGTGTTGATTCGAACTGCAATTCCGTGTGCAGTCAACGCTTGAATCGCGTCAAGTTGTCGTGAAACGAGAAAGCGAGCGGCTTCCTCGCCCGCCAAAATGCCGTTCGGACCATGAACGCACTCTACGAGGCGCGACAATATGGCAGGCTCGATGGCGTTGACCGTAATGGTGCAGAGCTGCACACCGAGCAAACCCAGCTGTTCGGCGTAGTCGAGCGCAAATAGACCATTTGTGGCAACAAACAGGGCTAGGCTCGGAAATTCTTGGTGCACCAACGCCAAAGTTTCGAACGTCGCGTCTGGGTTCGCTAGGGGGTCTCCTGGGCCAGAGATTCCGGCCCCCGAGATGCGCGGTTCGCGCGTGATAACCTCGCGTGCAAAAGTGAGAGCCTGTTGCGGCGTCAGAAGGACTGCGGAGCTACCATGCGGACTGTTGTTGGCGCAGTCGCCGTTTATCGCGCAGTAGTTGCATTGCACATTGCAACGCGGTGCCACAGGAAGATGCAGTAGCGCTAATTGGTTATTGCCCTTCTGGATGCAAGGGAACTGTCGGAACTCGATGCCATTGCCCGCCCCTTCGACAAGTTCGATTGCGGGGAGTTCGATCATTTCGTCGGTTTCCTGTGTGGATTCAACCCTGTGTAGCGTGTCAGCGATGTATCGCAAGCGTGTCGGGATCGCGAGCGAGGGTCCCTCGGAGTCGGCCTAAAGGCAGAGCGATCGGTCGGGCCGCTAGTCCATTGGGCTCCCTGGGCCCGGCGGTCTGGCTGCATTTTATGAAATGGATTCGACGCAATCGTGCAGCGGCAACTCTGATTCACTCGTCTAGACACATTGCCGCAATGTTTGACAAGCTAGGGTTCGAGCTGCGCCATGGCCATTCGCGTTGCTCTGAGGCACTCCACCCAATACAAATACGACCGCCCAGTCCGGCTGTCGCCACAGGTCGTACGTCTAAGACCTGCTGCACACTCGCGCACCACCGTCGAGGCATTTAGCCTCGATGTCACGCCGGAGAAGCACTTCACCAATTGGCAGCAGGACCCTTTTGGAAACTACTTGGCGCGATTAGTGTTTACCGAAGAGGTTCAGGAATTGTGTGTCACAGTCGACCTGGTCGCCAATCTTGTGACGCTCGATCCATTCGACTTCTTTCTGGAACCACAGGCGGAGCACTATCCCTTCGAGTACGACGCGGCACAGCGTCGCGATCTGCTTCCCTATTTGCAGGCTGTCGAGTGCGGCCCGAAGTTTGCGGCCTTGTTGTCTACCACTCGATTGGATTATGCGATCGAGGGGCGCCGCATGGTCGACGTACTGGTTGATATCAATCAGCACTTGCAGCGGTCGCTTCGCTACGACATACGTATGGAACCCGGTGTCTTCTCGCCGGAGGAGTCGCTTGAGCGCGGACACGGGTCGTGCCGGGATTTTGCCTGGCTGCTGGTCAACCTGTTGCGAGCAGTTGGGGTTGCAGCACGATTCGTCTCTGGCTATTCGATCCAGTTGGTCGCCGATCAGAAGCCGCTCGATGGCCCAGCAGGGGTCGAACGCGACAGCTCGGACTTGCATGCCTGGGCGGAAGCATACTTACCCGGGGCCGGCTGGGTGGGCCTTGACGCCACGAGCGGTCTGATGTGCGGTGAGGGTCATATTCCCCTCGCCTGCACGGCGGAGCCTTCTACGGCCGCACCGATATCCGGAAGTTTCGAGTTTGCTCCACGCCATGATGATGACGAAGCCAAGTGCGAATTTTCCTTCGAAATGCAGGTCACTCGCATCGAGGATCGCCCGCGACCGACGAAATCGTACACTGAAGCGCAATGGAATGCGATTGTCGAATGCGGCAAGCACGTTGACCAAGTGCTGACTGCTGGTGACGTTCGATTGACTCTGGGCGGCGAACCCACGTTTGTATCAATTGACGACATGGACGCTGCGGAATGGAATATCGCGGCACTCGGACCGACGAAGGCCAAACTCGCCGAGCAGCTCATACGACGTCTCCGCAAGCGGTTTGCAGCTGAGGGGCTGATCGTTCACGGCCAGGGCAAGTGGTACCCAGGTGAGCCACTTCCGCGGTGGGCCTATTCGCTGTACTTTCGCAAAGACGGGCAACCGGTCTGGCAAGACGTCGAATTGCTGTCCGACGGAACCAACGCGGGGCATGATGCCGCAACTGCCCATCGCTTCATCGCTCGGCTCACCGAGCTGCTTGATGTGCCTGCCGACTGCGCACTACCAGCCCATGAAGACACTTTCTACTACCTCTGGCGAGAGCGGCAGCTCCCGGGCAACGTCGATCCTTTCGACTCGCGATTGGACGACGAACTCGAAAGAGAGCGGTTGCTTCGGATATTCACTCAGGGGCTTAGTGCCACGGTAGGCTATGCGTTACCTTTGCAGGCTCGGATATTTGCCGACCAAACTCACCAGTGGGAGTCGGGTAAATGGTTCTTACGTTCCGAACGGCTCTACCTCGTCCCGGGGGATTCGCCCATGGGGTACCGCTTGCCACTCGATTCGCTCCCGTGGTCGAGCAAGACTGATCTCGTGACAGATTTCGAACCAGATCCGCTTGGGGATTTTTGCCGGTTGCCGCCATCACCGAGGCACGTGGCGCCACGACTGCAAACGCGTTCGCCACAGCTGTCGCAGGCTGCGCCGACCCGCGGCGATTCCGCTAAGAACCTAGTTCGCTCGGCCCTCTGTGTCGAGCCGCGCGCCGGGGTGTTGCACGTATTTGTGCCGCCCATTGCGCGTCTGGAAGCGTACTTAGACCTCATCGACAAGCTTGAAACAGTGGCTCGTCAGCTCGCCACACCGATTCGCATCGAGGGGTATCCGCCACCCTATCACCCGTTGCTCGAACGCATCAGCGTGACGCCCGATCCGGGAGTGATCGAGGTGAACATCCATCCGGCAGCGACCTGGGCCGACTGCGTTGAGCGCACGACAGCTCTGTACGAAGACGCCCGCTTGACGCGGTTGGGGACCGACAAGTTCATGCTCGATGGTCGCCACACCGGTACCGGCGGCGGCAACCACGTGGTGCTCGGCGGGGCAACGCCAGCCGATAGCCCGCTCTTGCGCCGGCCGGAACTGTTACTGAGTCTTCTCACGTTCTTTAACAACCATCCAGCAATGTCCTACGTTTTTTCCGGACTGTTCGTCGGCCCAACAAGCCAGGCCCCCCGGATCGACGAGGCACGCGACGATTGTTTGTATGAACTCGAAGTCGCACGTCAAACATTGGAGCGGTCGGGTGCGAACCCGCCTCCTTGGCTAGTGGATCGCGTTCTGCGGCATCTGCTCGTTGACTTGACTGGAAACACCCACCGCGCAGAATTTTGCATCGACAAGCTGTACAATCCCGACAGCGCCACGGGGCGCCTCGGGTTGCTCGAATTGCGCGCTTTCGAAATGCCGCCAGATGCGCGCATGAGTTGCGCGCAACAGTTGCTGATCCGTGCCATGGTCGCTCATTTCTGGAATCAGCCCTACCAGCGGCGCTTTGTGCGCTGGGGAACGGCATTGCACGATCGCTTCGCGCTGCCGCACTTTCTCTGGGAGGATCTCGTGGATGCGCTCGCAGAGCTCTCGTCTTCGGGAATTCGGCTCGATCCGGGTTGGTTTCTGCCGCACTGGGAGTTTCGCTTCCCGCGCGTGGGGCAGGTGTCGACCCCCCCGGGGCTCCAAGTCGAGTTGCGTCAAGCCATCGAGCCGTGGCACGTCTTGGGCGAGGAATCCTCGGGCGGCGGCATGGCGCGCTACGTCGATTCCTCAGTAGAACGGCTTCAGGTCTTGGTCGATGGAATGACCGACGCTCGCCACCAGTTGAGCGTCAACGGCAGGAGCATCCCGCTGACTCCGACCGGGCGCAGCGGACAGTATGTGATCGGCGTACGCTACAAAGCCTGGAAGCCACCTTCGTCGCTGCACCCGACTTTGAACGTGAACGCCCCGCTCGTGGTCGATGTCTACGACACTTGGAACAAGCGTGCGATTGGGGGCTGCAGCTACCATGTAGCGCACCCTGGCGGCAGGTCGCCGGATACCTTTCCCACCAACGGGCTCGCGGCGGAAAGCCGCAGGATGGCCCGATTCTTCCCGTTCGGCCACAGTCCTGGGCCATTCGAGCCCAAGCTGTCTGCCCCGTCAGTCGAGCACCCTACCACGTTGGATTTGCGCTACCTCTAGCTGCTAGAACTCGTCGCCTTCCCACGCTCATGTCCGAATCGAATCCAATCAACTCGCCGGTCACCCACTTCGGGCCCGGTGAGCCGGCGTACGATGAATTGCGCGACTTCTCAGGAGCGTTGCGACCACGTTGGCAGCGCTACTTCGAGCACCTCGACGAAATCGGAACAGTCGAAGCCAAAGCACGTTGGACCAAAGCCAAACGGCTGCTGCAGGAAAATGGGGCCAGCTACAACGTCTATGGGGATTCGAGCGGCAACGAACGTCCCTGGCGACTGTCGCCCATCCCACTGCTGCTTGATTCCCGGGACTGGCAGCAGCTTGCCAAGGGAATTAGCCAGCGGGCGAGACTACTTAGTCTGATTGCTGCGGATCTTTATGGGCCGCAGCGTTGCTTGACGAATGGTGGATTGCCCGCTGAATTAGTCTTCGACAATCCGCGTTTCCTTCGACCGCTTCACGGTCTCGGCGTGCCCCGATCGGCATGGCTCCCCCTTTATGGCGCCGATCTGATTCGGGCTCCGCAAGGGCATTTCTTGGTCATCGAAGACGCGACGGAGGTACCCTCGGGAATGGGGTACGCCCTTGAGAACCGAGTTGTCGTAGCGCAGGCACTGCCGGAGCTGCTTCGTCACTGCAATGTCGAACGGTTGGTAGGGTTCTTTCGCTCATTGTTCGAACGGCTGCAGCAATCTGCACCCCACAATCGTGATGCACCACGGGTCGCCCTGCTTACGCCAGGTCCGTATAGCGCCAGCTATTTTGAACAAGCCTATTTAGCAAAGCACCTTGGCATTTCGCTGGTGCAGGGCGAAGATCTGACCGTTCGCAACGATCGAGTCTACCTCAAGACCCTTGGCGGGCTACAGCCCATTGACGTGTTGTTGCGTCGCGTATTCGATGACTACTGCGATCCGCTTGAGTTGCGCGCTGATTCGGCCCTGGGCGTACCAGGCCTGGTACAAGCGTTGCGGACGGGCAATGTCAGCGTGACCAATCCCCTAGGTGCTGGGATCCTAGAGACTCCTGCGCTCTTGGCCTACCTTCCCCAGCTTTGTCGAGAATTCCTTAAGGAGGAGCTGCTTCTCCAGTCCGTGCCTACTCTCTACCTGGGCGACAAAGGCCACCTGGCCCAAGCGCTCGACAGCTTCGCACAGATGGTGGTCAAGTCCGCCTATTCAAGCGAGAAAGGGGGGCCAATATTCGTCGGTCGGCTAGGTTATGAAGAGCAAGAAGCGCTTCGGCTGCGAGTGCTCGAAAACCCAAGCCAGTTCGTAGCGCAGCAGTTCGTCCCTGCTTCGAGAACGCCGGTGATCGCCGACAACACTGTACAATCGCGCTCTTGCGTGCTCCGGTGTTTTGCCCAATGTTCGCAGCCGAACGACTACCAAGTCATGCCCGGAGGGCTCGGGTTGGTTGCCCCGGAAGACGACGACGTGGCAGTTTCGATTCAGCGCGGTGCCCGTAGCAAGGACGTCTGGATAATTTCAGATGAGTCCATCTTCGGTGAATCGTTGGTGCCCCCCACCAGTCCACCGATCGAACTCACTCGAGGCGGTGGTGATCTTCCAAGCCGAGTCGCGGACTACATTTACTGGCTTGGTCGCTACGCGGAACGCGCTGAGGCGATTTGTCGACTGGCTCGGGTCATTGGCCAAAGGCTGCTAGAGTCCGTCAGTGAACGCGAGTACCGGCGCAGCATCGAGCTTGCCCGAATGTTCAACGCGCTGCAGGCGCAAACTCAATTCGTCTACACGGGCAAGTTACCGATCGATGCCGAGCTGGATCGCGCAGCCAATGAGTCGGAGCTCATTTCAGCAATTTCAAATGCCGATTGTGCCGGTTCACTGATCAATGCGCTGCGCGCGACCCTGCGTGTGAGCAACATCGTCCGCGACCGTCTGTCGCATGATACACTGCGCATTCTTGCTTCCGTTGAGGAGTCAGTGGCACATTGCGCTGCGTTTGCCGACGGCGGCCAACTGCCTCAACTCGTGATTGAGCTCAATCAGGTAGTCATTTCCTTGGCCGGGCTCAGTGGTCTCGTTATGGAAAGCATGACTCGCGGGTTTGCCTGGCGGTTTCTCGACATGGGACGACGGCTCGAAAGAGCGATTTCGCTCAGTAGCCTGCTACGCACCACACTCACGACAGGCTGCGAACGCGAGGCCCAATTGGTCGAGGCTGTGCTAGACGTGGCAGACAGCGGCATGACGTATCGCAGGCGCTATTCGACAGGCTTTCAGTCCGCGCCGGCCGTGGACTTGCTCCTCGCAGACGACACCAACCCCCGCAGCGTCCTATTTCAACTTCACACCATTGGCCAACACATGGCTGTCCTGCCATCTTTGTCGAGTGTTGGGGTCAAGTCGAAGCAGCAGCGCCTCCTGCTGGCTACCACGACGGAAGTCGAATTGTGTGACGTCGTGGATCTTTGCCAACTCGCGCCCAATTCTGAGCGAAGAGCGGGCCTATTTGCACTGCTTGAGCGACTCGGGCATTCGCTTCCGGCACTCAGCGATTCTCTCACCGAAACTTACCTCTATCACGCAAACGTCGCCCGCCAGCTACGCAGCAGCGAATTCGACACGCCCGACCGTGACAAACTCGGAGGCGTGGCATGAAACTGCGCATCGTACATCGCACGAGTTACGCGTATGCGGAACCGGCAACAACCTCGCATCATGAGGCACACCTCACACCCCGCCAGAGCGAAGCACAGCGCACCGTGACCCATGAGCTCGAGTTGATTCCCAACCCAGCGACGCGACGTGCTCGGCTCGACTACTTTGGTAATCGCACCAATTATTTCGGTCTGACCGAGCCACACCGGCGATTCGACGTGGTCGCGACAAGCCTGGTTGAAACGTCATGCCCTGACCTGCCCGAGTTTGAACATACGCCACCGTGGGAAACCGTGCGGAGCCTGCTCGAGTGCGATCGCAGGCGAGACGTTTTACAGGCGACACAGATGCGTTTTGCGTCGCCGCTCGTGCCACACGTTGCCGGGCTCATCGAATACGCGGCGCCGAGCTTCCCCAGAAACAGTCCCATTCTGGTTGGCGTAAGGGACTTGACAACACGCATCCACCGCGATTTTGCGTACGATCAGACGGCCACGAACAATGCTACTCCTTTGGCAACGCTTCTAGCGACCCGCAGAGGCGTATGCCAAGATTTCAGCCACGTCATGTTGGGTTGTCTACGCTCGCTCGGTTTGGGCGCACGCTACACCAGCGGGTACCTCCGAACCCGTCCGCCGCCTGGCGTCAAGCGGCTCATTGGGGCAGATGCGACGCACGCCTGGGTATCGGTTTGGGTCCCCGAGCGCGGATGGGTGGACTTCGATCCAACGAACGACATCTGCCCCAGCGAAGAGCACGTCACCTTGGCATTTGGTCGCGATTTCTCGGACGTAACTCCACTTCGCGGAGTCATTCTTGGCGGCGGCCGCCACCGCCTCGAGGTCTCCGTTGACGTCGAGGCGATGGGGTAGGTCGCCCAGCGCACTGAACTTACTGCTGCTGTTGTCGCTGCTGCTGGACAACCAGGCCCGCTCCATTCGGATGTAGGCGCTGCTGCTCCAGGGCGTAACTCAGGCTACTTGGTACGGCCGGAGTCAACGTGGTCGGACGCTTGCGCGGGTGTTCGAGTGCTGTTGAGTACGGTGTCAATCGCGCGCGTTCTTCTAACTGCTGCATTGCCACCTTGACTTGTATATGCTCGCTCGCTTTGCCGCGATATACACCGCGGTTTGGCGGTACGTCTGCGTAGCTGCGACCGACCGCAATCGTCACGTGGCCTTCGGAAGCCATAACACCGTGGGTCGGATCCATGCCGATCCAGCCAAATCCCGGGACAAATGCTTCAATCCAGGCGTGTGTCTCCAATTCCTCGTCGCTGTCACGGAACAAATAGCCCGAAACATAGCGACAAGGAACGCCTACCGACCGGAGTAATGCGAGCGCCAGGTGCGCGAAGTCTTGACAGACCCCAGCTCCGAGCTCGAGCACCTCTCCAACAGTCGAAGAACTGCTGGTAACGCCGCGCTTGTAGCTGATGATGTCCTGGGTGCGCCGCCGTACGATCTCGATGGCTTGGCCGACGCGGCGCACCTCGCTGAGGCCGAGACGCTGAACCAACGCGGGTATGGCAGCATCGTCCATCACTGGCCCATGATGCTGCAGAAAATCCCATGAGCGGTGATCGAGGATCAGCCCCTCAAGCGGAGCAACTAGCTGCGACATGTCCCATTCCATGGGGCGAGTCTCTACGATACACCGCGAATTGACTTCGACGGATTCGTGAACTCCGAGCACGGAGAATTGGTGCACGGTATTGCCGAGCCAATCAGAGTGGTGATTCGAGCGAGCGCTTGGCGTGACCGCGAGTTCGAACTGACGCAAGACCTGGCGCTCGTCGGTTCTCGGCATGGCGCGCACTTCCATGACGGATTCGGAAATTGCTTGCGAGTACTCAAGCCGCGTATTGTGGTTGATTGAGAAGAGCATGATGTTTCTCCGTCACTTGGTTTTCAGTCATTACTGCAAAAAATACGAGCGCTTGAGCAAAGCGCATGCGTTCGTGGTGTCGGCCAAAACGTCCTTGAGAAACGTTTCGGGCCCCTGATCAAGAACCTCCTCGATATCGCCGTGGTCGAGTCGTGCTGCTAGCCGTCCAAAACTGCGACCAACGGTTGGGTCAGAGTCACGGCAGATCTGGTTCAGCTGATTGATTAGTTCGAAACTTTCGCGGGTGCAGAAACGCAAGCTACGTGGAAATTTCGCCTGGAACAGCAGGAATTCTAGCACACTTTTGCGCTCTACACGGGTCGGCGAAAGCTTACGATAGGCTTCGATTGCGCCCACGCTTTTTAGGAGCACGATTGAAATTACGTTCTCTTGAGTACTGTTCTGCGTTGCGGACTGTTGAGTCAACCGTGCCAAGATGGTGCGTCCAATGCGGTCCAATCTCTCTAGCCACTTGCCGAGTTTGAGAAATATCCAGGCATCTCCGCGGTGCATCGAGGAATCGGTGAGGCCATCCAAACTGGCTGCTGCCGACGTTGCCTCGGCCAATATCTGTGTCATGGCGGTTTCGTTCTGTTCCTGATCGCGTGCCTCGACGAGGGCCCAGTATGTCTGGTTGATGCGTTCCCACATCTCGTTGGCAATTACTTCGCGCACCTGTCGGGCGTTTTCTCGTGCCTGGCCAACACAGCCTGCGAGCGTACTGACGTCCGTTGGGTCGAAGATGAGTCGCTCCAACGCAAGATTTGGTACGCAAAGCGACACCAAGGTCGCCTGCCATTCGGCTTTGGCCCCCTCTGGATCAGGTTCCGAGAGGTCCACGAGGATGTCGCGTGTCACCTCGAGTTGCCGTGCAAGCTGTTCGGCACGTTCGAGGTAGCGCCCCATCCAGAACAACGAATCTGCAACGCGGCTCAGCATGGCCATACTTAGCCAACTCCCGTTTGGGCAGCTGAATCTGCCGAAAGAACCCAAGTATCCTTGTAACCGCCACCTTGGCTCGAATTGACGACCAATGAACCCTTGCGCAAAGCCACCCGGGTCAGGCCCCCGGGAATGACCCGAATCTTTTCACCATACAAAATGTAGGGACGCAGGTCTACACAACGACCCTCGAGCTGACCGTCAAAAGCTGTAGGATGACGGCCAAGGCTTATCGTGGGTTGAGCAATATAGCTACGCGGCTGTGCCCGAACTAGCTCGCGGAAGGCAGCGTGCTGCTCCTTCGTAGCATGCGGCCCAATCATCATGCCATAACCACCCGAAGCATCCGTCTGCTTTACCACCAGATCCTCGATGTGCTCGAGGATGTACTTCTGATCGTCGCGTCGTGCCGCAATGTAGGTCTCAACGTTCGGCAAGATGGCGTCCTCGCCCAAGTAGTAGCGAATCATGTCGGGCACGAAGGGGTAGATGGCCTTGTCGTCACAGATCCCGGTGCCCGGAGCGTTGGCAAGCGTCACTTTGCCGCTGCGATAGGCGGCAAACAGACCTGGACACCCCAATACCGAATCTGGTCGAAACACCACCGGGTCGAGGAAGTCGTCGTCGATTCTGCGGTAGATCACGTCTACACGTTTGAGGCCTTCGATGGTGCGCATGCAAACGTTGCCGTCTTCGATGACCAAGTCGCGACCCTCTACCAGTGGCACCCCCATTTGGCGCGCGAGAAAGCTGTGCTCAAAATAGGCACTATTGTAAATACCAGGCGTCAATACGACAGCATTCGCTGTGTCGCTGCCTTCCGGAGCGACAAACTCCAACGTTTCACGCAGCCATTCGGCATACTGCTCAACCGGGCTGACACCATACTCTTCGAACAGCACACGGAAGACGCGTTTTAGCACTTCGCGGCAACCGAGGACGTAACTGACACCGCTCGGGTTACGGGCGTTGTCTTCGAGTACAAGGAATCTCCCGTCCTTGTCGCGAATCAGATCGGTCCCAACGACGTGGGTATAGATCCCGCCTGGGGGTACGAATCCAACCATCTCGCGGCGATAGAAGGTGGCCCCGTAGATCAACGCTGGGTCGATGATCTTGTCCTCGAGAATTCGTTGCGCACCGTAGATGTCGCGCAGAAATAGGTTAAGCGCCTCGGTACGCTGGATCAGACCTCGTTCGACGCGGCTCCATTCGTCCGCGGCTATCAACCGCGGGATCGGATCGAAGGGAAACACTTTCTCAATCCCTGCCGAATCCGAATAGACAGTAAAAGTTACGCCTTGATTGCGCAGCAGCAAGTCGACCATGCGCTGGCGTGACTGAAATTCGCCCGGACTAAGCTCACTCATCCGCTGAGCAAGCGCTCGATAGAGAGGTCGGATTGTTCCTCCGGCCTCGAACATCTCGTCGTAGCTCGTGTCTTCCAGAGCATAGGTGTCGAAGTTCACGCCCTTATTGGGCGCCCGCGATTGCTTCTGCTGAGTTTCGGCGGTTTGTCATGCAATTCGCGCGGTTGATTGCGGAACGCTAAAGCTTGCAGAAAAGCGCGCATTTATTGGTATGTGTCGGTATCGTTTCGAAAGCTGCTGACGGTAGCGGGGGACACCTAGCCCGTGCCGGCAACGCGGAAGGTGAGGCACACACGTGTCACGGGCCCCGAGTTACCTCGGAGCCCGTGACACTATTTGCTTACAGCTGCTCGAAACTCAGCTTGGCTTGTACGCTGGCACCGGGAGGCCCTCAGCCAACGCCAGTTGGCTTGCCGGAATGTCTTCCGGTGCGATGGGCGACAGGAACTCCGGGTAGCCAGGGATCCCCATCTCGGGAACGTCTAGGCCAGCGATTTCGACAGCGGCAGACACGCGATTCGAGCCGAGGATCTTGCCGAGGGCCCAGAAGATGAGACCACCGACGATCACGTTCCATGCGATGCCAACACCACCTTCAATCAATTGGGCAATCAGTTGCTTGCTATCACCATAGAAGAGGCCGGTAACGCCCTTGCCGGCCACACCGAGATAGGAAGTGGCACCGACGCCGTTCCAGCCGGCGCCGTAGGTGCCGTCGGAGAACAAGCCGACCGCAATGACGCCCCAGAGGCCATTGACGCCGTGAACACTGATTGCACCAACTGGATCGTCGATCTTGATCTTATCGAAGAAGAAGACGCTGACCACTACGAGCACGCCAGCAATCGCACCGATAATGAAGGCGCTGACCGGCGTTACGAAGGCGCAGGGCGCGGTAATTGCCACGAGCCCGGCGAGCATGCTGTTGCACATCATCGACGGATCGGGTTTGCCTACGACTTTCCACATGTATAGGATCCCCGCCAAGGTGGCGGCCATGCCGGCAATCATCGTGTTGACCGCGACGACGCCAATGCGGCCGTCGGTGCCTGCCAAGGAGCTGCCTGCGTTGAACCCGAACCAGCCGAAGGCCAGGATGAACGTGCCCACTTGAACCATCGGGATGTGGTGCGGCAGAATTGGGTGCACTTTGCCGTCTTTGCCGTACTTGCCGATGCGTGGCCCAATCAGGTACGCAGTGATCAGTGCCAATGCACCGCCTTGAAGGTGAACGACACCCGAGCCAGCGTAGTCCACAGCGCCATGGCCGAGCCCTAGGCGGTAGCCGAGTTGTGCGAGCCAGCCGCCACCCCAGACCCAACAGCCAAAGAGCGGGTAAATGAAGCCACCGATCAAGATGCTGTAAATGAAGAAGCTCTTGAAACTCCAGCGTTCAGCACAGGCGCCGGTGACGATGGTCGCGGTGGTGTCCATGAACGCCATCATGAACAAGAACATGACGATTGCTGCTGCGTCGTAGCTGCCGCCGGTGAGCATGAAACCTGTCGTTCCGAACAGACCCCACCCATGGTCACCGTTGACGGATGAGCCAATAGTGAACATGTGGTTCAGCGTCGGTAGGCCACCCAACGTAACTGGGCCGCCGATGGCCGTGCCATTGAAGCCGCCGCACATGAGGGCAAACCCGGTCATGAAGAAGCCGAACATGCCGAGGGCATATACGGAGAAGTTCATTGATATAGTGTGCGCCGCGTTTTTCGCGCGGATCAAACCAGTTTCGACCATGGCGAAGCCGGCTTGCATGAAAATCACGAGGAAGCCGGCAACCAGCACCCAAACGAAGTTAATCGAGAAGTAACTTCTGGAGGTCGATTGTGCGACCGCATCGACGGCAGCGGCGACGTCTTTAGTCGTCGCCTTTTCAGGGTCGAGTTTCGTATAACCGGGAACCGACGCTGGCGTTGGGGTCATTTGACTGGCCCCAATCGAATCGGGCACTGGCTCGTCAGCGCTGGCTCGACTTGGCGTGAGGAGCACTAGCATCCCCACTGCGACAACGACTGCCGCGAGCCATGCGCGCCAATGTCGTAGGCTGATAGACTCTTTCATTAGCTTACCTCTGTTTTTCATTGGAGACTGGATCTCCGTGCGCCAAACGTCGAAAGTCCTGTGTTTGAACGGATTGATAAGTTGCTTGCCGCTACGCGGCCAATTGAAGCCTTACGCAGATACTCGGGGTTGACAGACGGGCGTGCCGAACTTTCTCTTGAGACGCCCCGCCCAGAGTCCGCCAAGTACCGCGCTCAACTGCATCGTGCAGAAAAATAGAGCAGCCAGGGCTACCAGGTGGGACCAGACCAGCACAGCAATTGCGGCGATCACAATGACCACCTGAATGGCCCAAAAGGTCTTTTTGTACTGTTCCCACATAACAATTCTCCTTCACGCGATGCATGACACGTCGTTCATGTTCCGCATCTGAATTGAAACGTTGTTGCTCGGTCGGTCTCGTTCGGTGACAAGTCACTTAGTGGTTGGCGGGTACGACCGGTATGCGCTGCATGGTGCGCTACAATTAGCGCAGCAATGTTGTCGTCTTGGTTTCGTGACTGGGTCACACAAGATAAACCACTTCCGACCTTCGACGGACTCGAAGGAGAAAGTGGTGAAGTGGACCCAGACGCAAGATTCAGCATCGACCTACATCAGTGCCCCACCCTTCCTTTCCGGAAGATGTCTCGAACACTTCGCCTCGAGGTCATGCCGCCTGCGTGTCGCGGTTTCATGCGCCGCGAAACCTCACGGCAACCAGAAGCTGTCTACAACCGACACACTTCGGGGCTTTATCTGTGAACCGTGTCCACTACGACGCTTGCCGTTCCACCGGTCACGATCGCCCCTTTTGCGCTGCTGCTTTTGGGAATCGCCGTCCTGCCGCTGGCTTTTCCGCATTTCTGGGAGAAAAATCGCAATAAGGCGGGGTTTGGCGGCTTGTTGTCGGTGCCGATTGCGCTGTGGCTTTCGATGAACCAACCAGCCCTGTTGGGTCACAGCCTGCTCGAATACGTTTCTTTCATCTGCCTTCTGGGTTCGCTCTTCGTCGTGGCCGGAGGGATCCACATCGCTGGAAATCTGGCAGCCACGCCCAAGACGAACAGCCTGCTCTTGGGAGTCGGGGCGGTACTGGCGAGCGTGGTCGGCACCACCGGGGCCAGTATGCTGCTCATCCGTTTGGTGCTGCGGACCAACAGCGAACGGCGCAACACCCAGCACATCCCCTTCTTCTTCATCCTCATTGCGGCCAACTGCGGCGGTCTGCTGACACCACTTGGCGATCCTCCACTATTCTTGGGCTACCTGCGTGGGGTTCCGTTCTTCTGGACGCTGCAGCTCTGGCCGGTTTGGGTTGGAACCTTGGTCTACCTCTTGGGCCTCTTCTACTGGGTCGATCGCCGAGCCTACGAACAGGAGAAGGGCGTCGACCTCGAACACGATCGCCTGAATGCCGAACCCGTTCGCATCGATGGCAAGTTGAATCTAGGGTTCATGTTGTTGATTGTAGCCTCTGTGTTTCTTCCAGCACCCTTTCGGGAACTGGTGATGGTTTTGGCTTCTGCTGGGTCGCTGTGGTTCGGCCCACGTTCCGCGCGCGCGCGGAACGAATTCAACTTTGGCCCTATAGTTGAGGTGGCGATTCTATTCCTGGCGATCTTCATCACGATGGTTCCAGCCCTCGAATTGCTGCGCGAGCATGGAAGACACTTGGGTCTAGTGGCACCGTGGCATTTCTTCTTTGCCTCAGGTGCGCTTTCGAGTGTTCTCGACAATGCGCCGACTTACCTCACATTCTTGTCGGCAGCGCAGGGCCTGTCGTTACCGGCCGAAGTCGTTGGTGTACCGACGGCCTATTTGGTCGCCATCAGCTGTGGCGCGGTCTTGATGGGAGCCAATACATACATCGGCAATGGTCCAAACTTCATGGTCAAGTCGATTGCGGATGCTGCCGGGTACCGAACACATAGCTTCTTTGGATACGCCGCCCGAGCACTTGTAGTGCTTCTGCCAGTGTATGCTGCCATCGCACTCTATTTGGCGTTCGCAGCGGATGGCCTCGGGTAACTCAATAACTGAAACACTGCTGTGACCAGAATGTCGCATCAGCGGGAACATAATTCCGCTTGCAGGGTTTGTTGCCCCAATCAACGGCGACGCCACGAGCGCGAGGCGCATCATGAAGAACCAACACGGCATCACTGCTTCGAACTCCCAGGACCGTAGGATTGCTCGTCGACAACCTGAGTCCGCCGATCGGGATTCTGGCAGCCTATTCGTTGAGGAATTCCTCGCATCCATGCCCGAACGATACCGTCAAGAATTCGGTAAAGTGTCCGCTCGGCAACACGCTAGAATTGCGATTTCTAGGGGAAAGCACCCGATCTACGTAGACGCATTTTCTGGAACTAGTGCCACAGGTCCAGGCATCTGTGTCGTCGCACCCGATGCGCCGGGGCTGCTGGCTGTCATCAGTGCTGGGCTCATGCTCGAGGGGTTCGATATTACCCGGGCGGACGCGTACGTGCGGCGAACGTCAGCGGGCGAGTTCGAGGCGGTCGATCTGTTCTGGGTGCGCCGCGCTTCGACTGAGCAAGCTGTCACTGCCAGTGACGAGGAGCTTTCCGCGCTGCGGGCTACGCTTCGCGATTTGCTCAGCAGTGGAAACATTCGCAAACACCTCGAGAGTGCGCCATCGGGCACCTCACCTGGCGCCAGCGAGACCCGCGTGCAGTTTCGTTACGTTCGGGGCTCGCCCTGGATGACACTCGAGCTGCAGAGCAACGACCGCCCTGGTCTGCTAGCGGTTGTAACGGCTGCGTTGACGGCCGAAGGTGTGAAAATCATCGACTCGCGGATTCGCACTCATGGGTTGCGGGTACATGACTACTTCGACATTTTGGAATCCGATGGTTCGAAACCTTCGGGCACTCGGCTACAGCGCATTCAGCTCGCTGTGCTCATCGCGGTCGACGGACCGAACCACGGCGCTTGAACCCAATCGGGAAAACGGACACCACCTCGAATCGCACAGGAAACACAGTCCAGCGCAAACTCGGAGGCGTCGGGTTGCTGAGCCCCGCGGTGTGCGCGGCAGCGATCAAGTGACGACGAATTGGATCTTGTACGCCCTCTTCCGAAGGACCTAGCGATGAAGAAGATTACGGCAACGGTAAAGCCATTCAAACTCGACGACGTGAAATCGGCCCTGTCCGAGATCGGCATTCAGGGCATGACGGTGACTGAAACCAAAGGCTTTGGTCGAACCGGTGGCAAGGGCGAAGTTTACCGCGGCTCGGCCTACGTCGTGGATTTCATCCCGAAGGTCACCATTGAGATCGTGGTGCACGATGACTTATTGGCCCAGGTCATCGACACGATCGAGAAGACAGCAAAGACTGGTCGAATTGGTGACGGCAAGATCTTCATTAGTGAAGTCCTCGACGCAGTTCGCATTCGAACCGGTGAACGCGGCGATGAGGCGATCTGAGGCTGGCCGACGAGTTAAACCTTAGGATTCTCGTGAACGGCGAATGCGGCGCCCTGTGGATCGCTCAACTGGGCGATCCGTGCGCCGCCCGGCACTGTCATTGGCCCGTTGCAGAGCGTTGCGCCCTTTGATGTGGCGCGGGCTACGGCCAAATCCACGTTGTCGACTTGAACATAGTACACCCACGCCGAAACCGGAATGTGACTCGGACGCTTGAACAACCCACCGATGTCCGGCCCGCCAGAGTTGAAGAGCACATAGGTGCCGATCGGACCCATGTCAAAGTCACGCGACTTTTTCCAGCCAAAGATCTGCGCGTAGAATGCCAAAGCGGCTTCGGGATCGTCGGACAAGAGTTCGTGCCAGCACACTTCGCCGGGTAAAGACAGGTCGTGCATCTTGCTTGGTTTGTCCGGCGCAAATACGTTGAGGACCGCACCAAATGGGTCGGCGATAACGGCAACGCTTCCGATGCCCGAGACATGGAGCGGCTCGTGATAGACTCGCCCACCTAGGGCACTCACCTGTGAACAAGTCTCTGCGGTGTTCGCCACCCGAACGTTCGCCGTCCAAAATGGCGGTGCACCCATTTGTTTGGCCTGCTCAGGCAAGAGCGTCGCGCTGGCCATCGGCCCCTGCCCAGTCGAATACATGACGTGCCCGTGCAAGCCGTCCAGACGTTGTGACGCCCACCCCAGCACGTGTTCATAGAATTCGACGCTAGCGATCGGATCTGTCGTCAACAACTCGTACCAAACAAAACTCCCATTACCAGGTGCACTCATTGGGGGAACTTCTCCTGTGCTGACCAACCATCGCCACTCGGCCGACGGCGTAGCCTAGACAACTTGGTATGGGTTCGCCAGCGCAAGCGTCCAGCAGGATGGGGCGACGCCCACACCCTGCTGGAATTGTCGTGCTGCTATTGGGCGGGCTGACCCGTGGGCACGCAAACTTGCCCGAATTGGAGGTTGCAGGCCCAGCCCCCCTGACAATCGCTGTTCGAGCCGCAAGGGAACTGGCACTTGCCCGCCGCAACGTTGCACTTAGCACCAATGCACTCGGCGTCGCTCTTGCACGCCGTAGCCATCGCGGATGGGGTTGGAGAACCCGTTGCTGCGGGCTGTGCTGCGGGCTGCGCTGCGGGCTGCGCTGCGGGCTGTGGTTGCGCGACTGCAGGTTGCGGTTGTGCGGCAGGTTGCTGATAGGTCGGCTGCGTGGCAACCGGCTGCTGTTGCGGGTACTGCTGTTGCGGGTACTGCTGTTGCGGGTACTGCTGGACACCGGCCGTGTTGGCTGGCTGATTCTGCGATTCGCTGCCGCAGCCGCCGAGCGTTACGGTGGCGAGGACAACGAACGCGGTAAGCACAAAGTGACATTGTCTCATGGGTACTCCTCGTATTTGGCAATCCAGGGGCATGGGTAACGAACCGCGAGCCCCATTGATGACATAGCTGATGCCAATTCTCGCGGGAGGATATCTCAATGGCCCAGTGCTGGCCAAGGCCGACTGTTGCCCGGCCGGTACGTTTCTCGGACATCAAGGCGCATTGCTACGCCTGGTTGTCGGCCAATATTCCTCGCGCGAACGGCCCCAGCAGCTTTGGTGGCATAAACCAAACAAGCTGCCCGCGCAAAGGCAACGAGCGCGCCAAATCGACGCGCGCTAGGCCCGCCTTCTTGAACTTCAACCTGGCGCCACCAATCACGGTAGCGATTGTCTCGCTCAGATCTGGCTCATGTCCGATGAGCAGCAGCGAGGTCGCCTTCGATTGGTCCTTGAGGATCTCTGCCAATGATTCGGCATCGAACCCCGGAGCGAGTCGGCCATCGACCTCAATACGCGTCTTCTTGCCGAACCGGCGCGCTACGATTTCGGCGGTCTGACTGGCTCTGGCATAGGGGCTGGTCACGATGATTTCGAGCTTCAACGCGAGGCCCTCGAGCGCGCCGGAGATTTCAGTAACTCGTTGGCGCCCCGCATTGGTCAGCGGGCGCTTGGAATCCTCGCCAGCCCAGCGCTGCCGATTTACAGCGGGGCCGTGTCGGAGCAGGTAGAGTCTCCTCGGCATGGCGCCCCGAGCGTACCCCGCTTCTCGTTGCAACGCATGCGAATTGCTGTTTGACGGTATACGACCTAGAAACTCCCCGAAAAACCCAGCGCCGCACCGTTCGACGAGGCAGCAGCACCAAAGTGAATCTTAAGCCCGGGATCGTCGTGGTAGAGGTTCAGCATCCGCTCGGTGGGGGTTGGCTGGGTAACTAAAAACGCACCCATCCCCATCAGGAACGCCGACTCGGCATACAACATTGCCGGAAGCATGTATGGATTCGACGTTGCCTTGTCTGGCGCTACGGCGCCAATGGTGGCAAGTGTCGCCAGACTGAGGCCTAATCCCTCGAACACCCAGAAGTAGGTTTGCCTTCGCGCGCGCTCTTGGGCGGCAACTCGGTCGAGCCAGGACTCAGTCTTGACGAACAACTGCGCGCTATTGTTACGAAGGCTGGCTCGTTCCATGCGAAACGAATCGAGCGCCTGTTCACCGGGACTCTTAGTCAGCGAGTAGTATAACCCTGCGCCGACCGCACCGAGTGATATGGCACCCATCGTGATAATAGCCGTTGGATAGTGCTGACGCGTCTCCCGGTCGAGGAGTAACCCCGTTGTAAGCCCTGCGCCCAAGGCTCCAATTCCGATCTCGCTTAGCCCGATCCCGGTACGCTGGGTTCGGTCTTGGCCAGCGAGTGCAGCCAAATAATGGTCCATGCGTGCCAAATCGGCGTCGTTGAGCCCGTACACTGGTTCCGGTGCGGTTGCCATTTCTTGCATGAATTTGGCATACGCAAGCGGTCCGTAAGGCGACTCGAAGATGGTACCAAAGAGCCGATCGCCGCGCGCCCCAAGCTCGGGGATTTTTCGGGTGAGCGCTGCCAAAACGATCGGAGCGTTGCCTGGCTCAACGGAATGTTCCAAAAGGACTGGCTTCTGACCAACAATCGGGCGATTCTCTTGGTAAATGGAAAGCCCCAACGATTCCGTATCGGGCACGACCAGGGTCAGCATGCCCGGTTCTTTATGGATGTCGAGCAGCCTTCCACCGCTGGCGTTCTTGACCCAAAGCCGACCCACGTCGTTGTCCAGCACGATGCGCCGCCCGGTCATGCTCGCAGTGGGAAACAACGTCGCATTGGTGTTGCCATTTGGCCCGCGATAAAAGAGGTGGGGGCGCAGGGATTCGCGCGGGATGCTCTTATTGGCACTCTCGACGAAACCAGCCAACTCCGCGTAGCTGACTTGACCATCTGCGTTGACGTCTGCACCGCCGCTCAACCCAGAACGCACTTCGTGACTGAACACGCCGGACTCAATCTCCGACCATTCGAACACTTCGCTGTCACTATTCGTCGACAAAAACAGGCCGACATCGGGGTGCCGCGCCGAGAACCCGAGTGCCATGTCTTTGGGCGTGGCCCAACGGCGACCACCCGGTTTTCTCGGATTGATGACAAAGAAGGAGTTGCAACTGTCGAGCAGGAGATGCCGCTCGTCGGCGTTGACGCGCCCGAGGATTTGTTGCTCAATGAACTCGCCGTCGATATGGGCATCGGTAAGTTCCAGGTGTCCCCGACCTTCGACCACGTTCCCGTGCCCAGCAAACACAAAGTAGAAGCGCGTACGTTGCCCTTGCATGCGCGTCTGCGTAATTGCTGCACCTAGTTTCGAGCTTGCAGCCTCGAGGCCTGCCCGTGAAGGGGGCTGCGCCGTCGCGACCAATTCAGGATAGAGAGCACGACTCGCCCGGTCGAATTGGGTCAGTAGTACAACGTCGGATTCCGCCGCAAGCGCTCGAAACAGTCGATAGTAGCGCGCCCCATCGTCGTCGGCGTATTGCAAGTCCGGTTCGGAAAGGCTCGTACTCTTGTTGTTTGCCACGATCAACACGAAATTGCGTACCCCGGGTTCGGCTGCAGCGGAGTGCGCCATGGCCATCCCCGCCAAGACCGCAAACCTACCTGTCCACTTAGTTACTTTGCGAGCCATGTACAACCCCAATCGTTCACTTGAGCTGAAGGAAACAGGCGTTCAAGATCCGGTACCTGTCCCCGGATGCGCGCTTCAACTTCTTTGACCGTCAAAGGCTGCGCGGTGACCAGCGTTGCGACGCGCAACGGTCCTGGTGCGGGCGCCGCAGGTTCGACGGTTTCATCGAGCAGCTGCAGTGCGCTATCGGGTGCCAGCAACACTGATGTGGGGTTCGACGCCGGATCGACATACGCAGGGTAGATCCAATGCACTTCGCCCTGACCATCGACGAGGAATACCATTAGAAAGCGCGACATCTTGCTCGGATTAGCGAATCGGACGCCAATGCCGTCACCGGGACGCAGTGTTGTTCCGCGAATTGGTTCAAGCCCATTCGGGCGCACCCGAAGAACTTCGACGAAGGTCGAAGTCGACTCATGGCGCTTCGAGCCGCGCGCTGCAAATGCGTCCTCGTGTTGAACGAGGCGCGGCACCATCATCACCGCCGCAGCCATGGCCGCCACCGCGGCCACCCCAACTATCCAGCGCACCGACCGGCGCGGCAGTTCCACCGACGCCCGTCGAGACTCATCCAGACGCGCCATCACGCCTAGGACGAATTGGGGATCCGAAAGCGGCAACTGGGGCGAAGCCGCGAGCGCGGACAAAAGCTCCCGCTGGTCGCGCTGCAGCCCAGTGCAGCTTGCACAGGCCGCCACATGACGTTCGACCTCACTCGCGCGATGCGTCAAAAGCTCGCCGAATTCAGCACGGAGCAGCTCCTCAACTGTTGGACACTTCATTGTGCACCTCGCTTGCCAATCAGTCGTCTGAGGTGATTCAGGCCGAAAAAGATCCGCGATCGCACCGTAGACTCCGAACGATTCACCACTTCGGCGATCTCGGCGTAATCAAGACCGGCCGCGAACCTGAGGCTGATGGCCTCACGTTGGACTGTGGGTAGTCGCCGGACGAGGCGGTAGAGCCGCTGGCTGCGCTCCGCCGCCACCATTGCATCAAGCGCCAAGGGATCGATAGCCGGCGCGTTGCCTTCGTCGGCCACAACAACGTGCAGTCGCATTCGTTTCAACTCGTTGTTGCAGCGACTCGAGGCAATGCGAAAAAGGTAAGCGCGAAAGCGCCCCTTGGGTTGGTAGGTGTGTCGCGAACGCCATAGGGTAACGAAGATCTCTTGAGCGACATCGTCCGCAGTTGAACCGTCTCGACAGAGTCGCGCGCAGTAGCTTCGGATCGCCCGTTGGTGACGCTGCAACAACAGCTCGAAGGCCTCTGACACGCCGGCCCCAGCCAGTAGCATCAACTCGTCGTCGTCCCGCTGCTCAAGCGCTCGCGCGTCACCGCAGAGTCGCAGACGGGTAGCTTTTGAGTCAGGCAGCATCACAACGCTTGGTACAACCGCAGCTCAACCTTGCACGTTGAATGTTTCTGCGCCTGCCGCCGATATTGTTTCGCCGGCCGGGTCTGGTGGATTTCTCAGCTATCGCACAGACTCTGAGCATTTACGGTGACTTTGCCGCAACCCCTCTTCCGCGCCTGAGGTTCCCGGGCGATACTCGAAAGCACTCCCGTGACCCTTCCGGATATTACCCAAGGCAGCTTCTACGCTTACCGCCTGTTTGAGATCGCTGAAGAGGTCGACTTAGCTCGCCTTAGTCAGATTCAATTGCCGCCATCGGTCAGCGTTCGACCAGGAAGGTTGACTTTTTTCGGTCGATTGCGCTCGTTGTTGAATGTCGTGATGGTTGGTCTGCGCGACGTGGAACTGGAGACGGGCGTTTGGGTCCAAGCCGAGTGCACGGTGCTCGTGTTCAATTTCGGCGTCATGGCAGCGTGCTTTCAGGTTCCGATCGGCAAAGCCACCGCAGCGCAACCCATCGCCGCTTCGCTTTCCGCAGCAGAGTCGGCAACAACGGTGGCTCGCCTCAACGAGAGCGACCAATTGACCAAGGTCGGCCGCGAACTGGTACAGATGGTCGCAGGGCTCGTCACGCCCGCGCTGGTTCGCCCCTTCGAATACGCCGAATACGAAACCTACACCCTGCTGGCGATTCAGCGCTTTGCCTCCGACCTGAGCATCGACGACGTATTGCATTCGGCCGATCTCGGGCGGATCCTACTCGGTGAGTCGCCCCAATGGGTGCCGGCTCCGAACTTCCTCGCGCAGCTCGTGAGCAACCATTTCCGCTACAACATCGACGACCTCTGCGTCATCGACTGGAATGCCGCCGTGACGGTGGACCCAACGCCAACTGAAGATATCCCAGATTTGCTCGCGCTAGCCCTGACCCAGTTGCTCGAATTTCAGCGTTATGACGCGATTCTGGAGCGTGAGATCAACGTCTTTTACGAATGGACGTTCCAGGGCCAAGCCACCAACCGCTGGTGGCGACCCGATTTGGCTACCAAGCGCGTGGATCGCGCCAACCGCTTGTTGCTCGAAATCGGTGACTTTATCGATCGTACCCAAAATGCCTTCAAGATTTCGGAAGACGTCCACTACGCGCGGATCTATCGTGGCGCCATCGAGCGCTTCCAAGTGCCGGCTTGGCGCAGCTCGGTGCAGGCACGGCAACAGGCGGTCGCCGAGTTGGCTCGCACCATGTTCGACCGCGCGCAACTGAGCATCGCACATTCGCTCGAGATTATTATCATCTTGCTCATCGCGTTCGAGATTGTCTATGCGTTCTTCAAGTGAACCTAGCGCTGGCTCGCGCGTGTCAACCGGTCATTGATCGCGACGCCAAGACCATGTGCTGGAGCGAGCTCGGCGATGATGAAATCGAGCCCAGCCGCGTCGAGGCGTCGCATCGCTGCAAACAAGTGTGCTGCAGCTTCACGCAACTCTCCGGAGGGACTCAGCCACTCGACGCACTCGTACCCGGATGTCGGCTGTGCTGGACCAACCCCCAAAAAACCCACCGTTTTTCCAGCACAATCGCGAGGAATCGAACGGCCCCCAATGAGCAAAGGCGTACGCGGTGCGTAGTGACTTGGAAGCTGCCCGGGCGCCAGCGGGTGCTCGGGATCGCTCGCCGGTTGTTCGAGATCAGGCAATAGCGCCTGTAACAGCTCGATCGCCGTCCCACCCGGTCGCAGTAGCACCGGCCTAGACCCGACCAGTGACACGATCGTGGATTCGACACCGGTTTTGCACGGACCACCGTCGAGTACGAGCGACAATTCCGGACCGAACTCGTTGCGCACGTGCTCGGCCGTTGTGGGACTGATGCGACCAAACTTGTTGGCACTAGGAGCCGCAATCGGTCCACCAAATGCGCGCAGTAGCTCTTGTGCCAGCGGGTGCGAAGGCACCCGCAACGCGACCGTTGGCATCCCGGAGGTCACGAGGTCTGGCACAAGGGGACGCTTGTGCAAGACCAGCGTCAGGGGGCCTGGCCAGAAGCGCTCTGCCAACCGCCGCGCAACCTCGGGAATATTGCAAGCCAGCGAGAACGCATGCTCGGCGGTATCGGTGTGCACAATCAGCGGATCGAACTGCGGCCGACCCTTGGCCTCGAAGATCCCGAGTACCGCCTGAACGTCGAGCGCATTCGCACCCAAGCCATAGACCGTCTCGGTCGGAAAAGCGACAAGCTTTCCGCGTTCGAGAAGGGCTTTGGCCTGCCGAATTTCGTCCGACATTCGAGCGCGAGCGATGCCACCCGATAGCACTGCGCGCAACTACTTCTTGGAGCAGCACCAACGCTGGGTCACGCCGACGCGAGGTCCAAATTCAGCTCGAGCGCACGAAATACTAGTTGGCGGCCACGGACGGAGCGTCGGAGTCGGGCGCGTCGTCTTCATCGACGGCGAGCTCAGGGTCGCTGTCCCGGGTGCGGCGCGGCGCAATGCCAAAGCGGTAGCCGACTCCGCGCACGGTTTCGACCCAACTGCCCGCAGCGCCCAAACGTGCCCGCAAGCGTTTGACGTGAGCATCAACTGTTCGAAGGCTCACGGTAGTTCCTCGCCCCCAAACCGCCTTGAGCAGCGCCTCGCGCGTGAGGACTCGATTCTGCTGCTCGAACAGGGCGAGAAGCAAGCGAAACTCGAGCGCACTCAATTCGCATTCGCGCTCACCCACATAAACGCGGTGTGCGTCGCGATCGATGCGCAACTCGCACCCGGACGGTGACACCAAAGCCGACTCGGGCTGGGCACGACGCTCAAGCGAACGTTTGATCCGTAACAGCAACTCACGCACGCTAAATGGCTTTGTGACATAGTCGTCGACGCCGAGCTCGAAGCCAACAACGCGATCGATTTCATCCGCCTTGGCGGTCAGCATGATAATGGGGATGTCTTGCGTCGCCGGATCGGCCTTGAGCTCACGACAGATGTCAGTTCCGTTGCGATCGGGCAACATCAGATCGAGTAACACCAGCTCGGGCCGGACTTCGCGAGCATATTTCGTACCTTGCTCACCGGTCGTAGCCACCAGCGGTTCGTAGCCAGCACTGCGCAAATTGTATTCGAGGATCGTAACTACGTCGGGATCGTCTTCGATGACCAGAATCAATGACATGGCTATTTACCGCAACAGGCTCGCTCCGCTCAACGCATCAATGCGTACCGCAGCCCCGGGCGTGGCCACGGCGGGTACGGCCAAGCCTCGCTAGGCTTCACAGTACCGAGTAGATGGAAGCGTCGGCTCGCTTGGTGACAGTTCTGTGTCACTTCGGGAACCATCCGGGAAACAGTCTGTCACAATTGGCCCGGCTCAAAGACCAATCAGTCGCCGCGAGTCGCCCCCTATTGAGAACGATTGTCGACATAGAGCCTTGGACTTGTCACCGAGTCTTCACCCCATTAGCGCTCGCGAGCCGTAGAAGTAATGGCATGAATGCTGTCATCGGACTGGGTGTGCTCGCAGTCGTTGCCACTGCAGCGCTTGGATTTTTTTCCGCGTCGAATGGCCACGAGCTCCAGCGAACGCATGCAGAATTCAAAGTCGCACCTGAAGCGGCACACGTGGCTTTGACCGAGCTAGTTGAACCTCACGGCGGAGCCCTCCGATTGTCCCAGAAAGCACGAGGCCTCGAGCAGCATCGGGTTCGCTTGGTGGGGTACATGGCCAAACTCGAGTTGCCACCACTAGGCGGGTTTTACCTCACAGCGCAACCGGTCAACGGCGATGAATCTGGTGCCGGAACCGGAGATTTACCGCTTGACGCAGTCCTCGTGCTTGCCCCGTCTGCTGGGAGCAAGCCACTGCCGACGCTCGAAGGTCCGGTTGAAGTAACGGGCTTGCTCGAACTCGGACTGCGTGAAGACTCCGAGGGGCGAGCCAACTGGATTCGCCTCCATCTCGAGCCCGCCGAACCACAGTAGAACAATTCTATAATTTCGAACTCGGCCCGATCTCGCCGTGCCTCGGCAGCGCGAGGACGGTTCGTTATTGCCCTCGACTGCGGAGAAAACCATGAAATTAGTCCAAAACAGAACATTATCGTGCCTAGGGATGGTCAGTCTGCTCGCCCTGCCGGAATTGGCTTCGGCGGCACCAACTGCAGTGACGGTCACGCCACCGAATAGTGCGCGCTTCGCCGCTGGGCAGCGCTTCGACATTCGGGTCGAAGGCAAGGGCAGTGGCCCGTATGCGGCAAGCCTGACGATTGACGGCAGAGCAGTTAGTTTCACGTCCGGCGAACAGAACACGTCGACGACCGACGGCATAAGCACGGCCGGCTTTGGCGGATTTAATCTGCGTGGCTATTCGAACATGCGCCCGGGAAGCCACAGCGTCAAAGCCACGTTCAGTGATGCCACGGGAACCGTCGAGGTGAATTCCAATTTCGAGATCCTCGGTGTTGGAGGTTACAACGCGCCGATCAAAAACATCATCATTATGCTGGGCGACGGCATGGGCACAGCTCACCGTACGGCAGCGCGGCTGGTTCGCTACGGCGTCACCGCGGGCGATCCAAACGGCTACTTGGCGATGGATAGCTTTCCGGCAACGGGCATGGTGACGACCCATTCGTTCAACAGTATCATCACTGATTCCGCGCCGGGCATGGCCTGCTACACAACTGGCAACCATGCCAAAAATGGCCAGGAGGGTGTCTACCCGGCGAATGTCACCAGCCCATTTGTGTATCCGCGCGTCGAATACCTCGCTGAGTTCCTCCACCGTACACGCGGCAAATCGCTCGGCCTCGTGAGCACTGCCGATCTCGAAGACGCAACGCCAGCCGCCAATGCGGTCCACACCGGCAATCGCGGCGCGGGGACGGGGATCGTTGACCAGTATTTCGACGAAGCCGACGCCTTCGACACGGGCCGCTTTGGTACTGGCCTAAAGGTACTCATGGGCGGCGGACGGCGATGGTTTCTGCCCAACAGCGAGTTTGGCTCCAGTCGCGCATCAGGTAGCGACTACGCTGCTCTTCCAGCTGATTTGGTTAGCGCCTGGGGGCTACCCGCAAGTGCCGTCGGAGCGGTGGATCCGGCGCGCGACCTGTTGCAAGAAATGCAAGACTTCGGATTTACCTACGTGGATAGCTCGACTGCGTTGAGCGCCGAAGTCGCGACAAGGTCGATTCCGGACAAACTACTTGGTCTATTCGCCTACGGCAACATGAACGTCGCGCTCGATAAACTTGCCAAACGCCGCAACACGCTGCTCGCCGGTACGACAAGCTTCGTGGTCGATGATTACTACGCTCCAGACCAACCGATGCTGGACGAAATGACCGATGCGGCTCTGAAGGTGCTCGACCACCGCAACCACCGGGGCTTCGTCCTGATGGTGGAGGCGGCGCACATCGACAAGCAATCGCACGCAATGGATGCCGAACGCGCCGTGAATGAGACTCTCGAATTTGACCGCGCTGTCGCAGTGGTACGCCATTTTGCCGAGACCATCGATCGCTCGACATTGGTCATCGTGCTTGCCGACCACGAATGCTCCGGGTTCAGTATCATTGGGGCGTTGAACAGTACACCCGAAGCCGCGGCCGCGATTACAGCGGACGGATTGGTGCTCGACCCCAATGTGCAACCCGGTCATCAGAAACTGGTTGGCACATATGACGCAGCCGGTTTCCCGATCTACAACATCTTGGCTGACGGCTACCCTGACACCCTCGACGTGACCGGCAAGCTTCTGTTCGGCTATGGTGCCAATGGCGATCGATTCGAAACCTGGTTGACGAAACCGCACCCGATCGTCGACAGCCTGCTGTCGAGCGCAATCCAGGCAGAACTCATTAGCGCTGGGTATCCGAATCAACCTTATGCGCGGTCGCAAACCGACGGCTACTTCATTCGGGGTCAAGCAACCGGCAAGGAACAAGCCGTTCACACCGCTTCCGACATCCCGATCTCGGCATTTAGCCCCTACTCCCGCGTGGCTGAACGCTTCGTTGGAGTGCAGCGCAATACTGACGTATTCTTCAAGTTGATGGGCGCGACGCTGGGAAGCTACTGAGCAAGTTCAGTAGTACTCGAGTCCACCGGCATCCGTAAGTCTAATGTTGCGGTGCCGGTGAGCTCCAGTGAAGCTTTCAATCTCGCGAACTCCGGGGGAATCTGGATAGCGATTGACCATATCTTCAGCCTCGCCGCGTGCCTCCGACGCGCGACCCAATGCCGCCAGTGAATGGATCAAGATCGAGGCGCGCTCAGGTGCTTCGGAACTTTTCGGAAATCGACGATTGCCTTCGCGAGCAAGCTCGATGACACGCTCGTGATTGCCGCCGTTGGTGGCTCGCAGAGCCCGCATTAGGGTCGCCTCGTCCATCGTTGACGCGGCAACTGGCGGGGGTGGCGGAGACGTCGAAGGGTCGATGCGTTGCTCAGGGGCGCTCGCGCGCTCGGAGGCCAACGCAGGCGGAACCGACGTAGCCTCGTCGCTGATGTTTGGTGTAGCCAACGCTTGTCTGTCACGGTCGGACGGTTCAGCTGACCGCATAAGCAGCCAACCTAACCCCGTCAAGACTAGGCAAACGAGCACGATTCGAGCGGCCGTCAACCACACGTGAAGAGCCTAGCCTCCATTGCGCGGACAGTCACCAATGTCGGCGTAGGCATTGAATAGGTTCTGCATCGAAACTTGCATCGCGGGCCAAAGCCAATCGGCATCGTAGGACCATGCCCAAGCGCCGTTGTAGCCAGTATCGTAGAGTTTCTTGTGCAGATCGTCCTTGGCGACCCCCTCGGTCGCTTGAGCGGCGAACTCACCGATCACAAGCTTCTTGTCCGTTAGCCCCCAGTGCGAGGCGGCATTCATGAAGACTGAATTCGAAGTGCCATTTGAGGTGTAGTAGTGAACCTGATAAAAGTCGAGAGTGCCGTTCTGCTTACCGCCCACGTTGCGAAGTGCCGTATCAGAATAGAGGTTCTGCTTACCGCTCACCGTGGAACAGTAATCCATGGTAACGGCGCTCGATGTCACGAGCGCACTCGGATCCGCAGTATGTATCGCGGCTGCGCACCAATTAACGGTTTTCTGAATGGCAGCGAGCGTCGTGCGATAAGTGGCCCAACCGTTTGGCCCCATGCCTTCAGGCTCATTGAAGATCTCCCAAGCATACAGTCCCGGATGTCCCTTGATGGCGTTGACCAGCGGGGTCAGGTATAGGTCGACATAAGCCTGTCGATTCGCATCGACCTCGAGCAGGTTCTTGTTATTTGTATACGCGCTGCCCGCGTTGGATTGCAGCATGTCGAATGACCAGAGGCTAAGGACGATGGTGACACCGTTGTTGTTGGCCGCGTCGAGGATGGCTTTTACTCCGTCGATGTGCGATTGGACGATGCTCTTGGCGAGGCCACTCGAGTCATAACCGGGGGTGACCGTGCCATTCGTGTGGAACCACCAGCGAATTACGCGCCCACCGGCGTTGTAGGTATTCTTGAAGATAGTGTTGAAGGTGCTGATGTTCGGGTTAGGCACATCGTTGGCGAAGTTGACCCATGCCACGTTGAGCCCGCTGGAAAAATTGCAGACCTTGTACCTACCGGAAGCACCGCCAGCTGCAGCCGCTCCGCCAGTAGCTGACGTTCCGCCCGTAGTCGTACTACCACCAGCTGGCTTTGCTCCACCCGTAGCTGCATTGCCGCCGGTTACATTGCTGCCACCCGCAGGGGACGCGCCACCCGTAGGACCAATTCCGCCCAGGCTCGAGCCACCGCCCTTCGGTGACGTTCCACCGCTCGCCGTGACGCCACCTGATGATAGGCCACCGGTCGACTTGCCGCCGGTGTTTGGTGCACCGCCCGTCACTTGCTGGCCACCCGTGGACGAAGCGCCGCCACGCGAAGTACTACCGCCTGGGCTCGGGGCGATGACGCCGCCGCTACCGAGTCCGCCCTGCACTGTCTGACCGCCGTTGCCGAGACCGCCACCCTGACCCGTCTGCCCGCCGTTGCCCACCGCCCCACCGGCAAGGTTCGCTGGCAGCGCCGCGCCGTCGTCACCTGAACAAGCGGCGGCGAACACTACAATGGGAAGAGTCAGGAGCCGCGTCCGATCGAGTGCCCGTATCATGCTGACAAGATGCCACCAGCTACTCCGGCGGCTCATTCTTTGCTGAAATCCGCAGTGAAGATTCTTGAGGCTGTGTTCGTTTGAAGGACGCAAGCCAGCAACGAACTCGCAGTGGCCGTCCTATTGCTCACGGCTCCCCGGTTGTAAGCCCGCCGTTCGCTCTGATAATAAATCAATAGTTATTCCATGTATTTAGCGTTTCTAAGCCAACCTGGTCTACGAATTGGCGACTGTTCCTCTCCGAGCACTCTGCAGCTGGTTGCCGGAACGTTTTACGTCTCCTGGTGAGCTGCCCGGCCTCGCGTGCACCTTGGAGCTGTCGTGTTGCTTGACCAAAAGCTGGCGCAACCCTCATAGCAACGTGCCGGAACGAACGATTCGGTTGCAGCCCTTCCGCTCCTCGGGTGTGAGGGCCTTACTCTGTGCCGGTCAGTCGAAGCCGTCGGCCGTCGATGAATCGGAGACGAAAGGTACAGGCGTGGCGATGGTGAATCGATGACACCAATTGCGCTCTACACGCGCCGTGTCGATACCTTCGGGGGGTGACCGCCACCATCATGATCCTTCGGCGCGTTGACTACTCGCTGCTCACCATTTTCAGAATTGTCACCCAGCGCTCCGAGTACCGTCGGCATAAGCCGTGGCGCCTACTATTCACCAGAATCCGCGATGCCCTGCTATTGGACACAACCTCTGCCTTTATAATGAGCCTGGCTCGTGCCTTGAGGTAACGTCAGCGCCCGCTCGACGGCCACCCGAGGAGCGGAAAGGTTACGTGGTCAAGCCGAACCGACCAAATGGCCCGAGTTATTTTCCGGACGACCCTTCACGCCGAACGATTACCGCTCTTTGTTGCTGCAGGCGTTGTCACCCCTATCACTAGGTCGGAATTGTTCGTCGCGACGCTAGCTTACGAATCTCGTGGACAAGCGTAAATTTTTGCCAACGACTGAGCTTTTCGGCGGTCACGTCCCTTGACCTTGACAAGAAGTTGAGTTCACGTACCCATCAGAATCGCCGCGCGAGCTCGACAGTTCAGGACAAGCCGATGCAGACCGGAGGGATACCGACCGTGGACATGCTCCCGCAGGAGATATGGGATGGCGAGCTTCTCGATGGCAAGTACCGTTTCGAACGGCCACTAGCATCGAGCTCGATGGCGATCGTCGTGATCGCACGCCACATAGAACTCGATGAGCGGGTGGCGATCAAGTTTCTCTCCCCGCACGCCGTTCGTAGCAGCAGCGCCCTCGCGCGATTTCGGCGCGAAGCCCGCGCCGCAGCCCAGATCAAGAACCAGCACGTAGTACGCATCATCGACGTCGCCACCACGCAGACGAGTGTGCCGTACATCGTCATGGAGTACCTCGATGGCATGGATTTGGAGCGCCAACTTTCGTTGTACCCCGACCGCAAGGCGCCAATCCACGATGCCGTTGACTTCGTTCTACAAGCGAGCGAGGCAATCGCCGAGGGGCATCAACTTGGCATCGTGCATCGCGATTTGAAGCCAGCAAACCTGTTTTGCAGTGACCGGGGCGACGGCTACCCGATGATCAAAGTGCTTGATTTTGGAATCTCCAAAGTCAGAACCGCGATCGGCGATGTCGATCGCACCGATCAACACGAAATCCTTGGCTCACCACGCTTCATGTCGCCCGAGCAGATCGATTCCTCGCGTGACGTTGATCTTCGCACCGACATATGGTCGTTGGGCGTAATCCTGTACGAAGCGCTTAGCGGGACTGCGCCATTCAACGCCGAGACTATCCCCGAACTCTGGCGCCGCATTCGCTCCGAGTCACCTCCAGAACTTAGACGCTTTCGCCCAGAGTGTCCATATGCGCTCGCTGAGGTTATCGCGCGGTGTCTGCAGAAAGAACCAGCAAATCGATACGCGGATCTGGGAGAGCTTGCAACGGCACTCGCCCCAATTGCGCCTGAACGGTCACGCGCCTCGATTGCACGGATAAAGTGGACCATGGTGCCTGCGACGTCGGGGTCGACCCGGCCTTCCACTGTGGCCATCGAATACGGTCAGGTCACGACTGCTCGCACGATACCCCGAAGGCCTTGGCTGTTTGCGGTTGGAACGATTGCTGCCATTATCGCTGGCATTGGTACATTCGCCATGGGTCCAGTCCTGTGGAAGGAAAGGGGCTCGGATACCGCGACGGTGAACGCCCCGATCAGTGTGCCGTCTGTGGAGCTCCAAACCACACCCCAATTGAACCGAGTCGTCGAGCCGACGGCCGCACATGGCCCGACCGTTTCAATCGTCGAGCCGCCGGCCACGTCCGTGCTTCCTGGCTTGACAGCACCACGATTGCCCGCATCGACGGCGAAGCACGTACCCGTCATAGCTTCGACAGCTACCTCGGATTCTACTCTGTCGATCGAATCCGCAGAGCGCGCGGAAGTGGCCGCAAGTGCATCTCCCAATGACAACCGACAATGGCGCGTACCTCCTGTCGAAAAGAGGAAGTGAGGGCCAAGGTGAATCCATGAGGGGAACTATTGCTACAACGACTATTTGGACAATTCTCACACTTTTGGCACCAACCAACAGTGCTGTCGCGCAGAACCAAGGTGAGAGCGTTCAGGAGAAAGCCGAGGTCCTTTTCGCTCAAGGCCTCAGGTTGATGAAGTCCGATCACTGCCGTGACGCGATCCCCCTGTTCTCAAAGAGCAACGAGCTCGACCCTGCTGCTGCGACGTCGGCAAACCTTGCAACTTGTTACGATCGCATCGGCAAGATCGCGTCAGCATACTTGACGTATCAGTCCGCGTCCCGGGAAGCCATTCTCGAGGGCAACACAGAGCTCCAGAAAAGCACTGATCAAGCGATGGCGGCCCTTGCTCCAACGCTCACGCGATTGCGCGTGGCACCACTGGGCGATGTGACTGATCGAACGATCCGCGTCAACGGCGCAGTCGTGGCAGATCTGCGCGAGCCTATCCTGCTCGACCCAGGTGAGAATTTCATCGAGGCGACAGCCCCAGGACGAGTGGCTTGGCGTCGCACCCTGAACGCGACTGCAGAAGGTGCTTTGGTCGTCATCGAAGTGCCAGAGTTGCGGCCACTCCAAACCGAACCAGCGCTGCCATTGCGTTCAAACATCAAGTATGCGCCGACCGCTGAACAGTCAGGTGCCACTACGAAAGTGAGCCCTTGGATCCTGCTCGGTGCTGGTGTGGGCGTCACGAGTTTTGCGGTGAGTGCCGGGTTTGCGCTCAGCGCCGTTTCGAAGCACAACGCGTCAAGCGAGCACTGTCAGGGCAGTTTCTGTACAAAGGAAGGCATAGAACTCCGCGAGCAAGCGCTCAGTCGCGCTGACGTAGCCACCTGGGCATTTGGTCTTGGTTTGGCGTCAGCAGCAAGCATTGGCGTGCTGTGGCTAACCTCATCCCATCACGAGCCTCCGCGCAAACTAAGCATTTCTCCCTGGTTACAACCAAAATACGGCTCCGCGCTTGCAGGTGTATCGCTGCGAGGTGAGTTATGAAACGAAAACCCACCCAATGGGCGCAGGCAGTGCTCACTACGGGAGTTGTGTTCGTTGCTGCGAATGCTTGCCGGTCTGTGCTCGGCGTGGACTCGGACGCACGAGAAGTGTCGTGCGTGCGCGATTCCGATTGCGATCCACCGGCACATTGCAGCAATTTCAATTGCCGAATTGATGGCGCGGCTGGCGGTAACAGCAGGGGTAGCGGAGGCAATAGCGGCGCCGGTTCAAAAGAACAGGGCGGCGCCGTGGCAGCGGGTGCTTCAAGCGCTGGGTTCACGTCACTTGCCGGCGGCGCCGCGGCTGGCGGAACCGTCCAGACGACATCAATATCTGGCGCGGCTGGTCACGCAGGTGCCACGCCATTGCCAGGGACGGGTGGCGACGCGGGGTCGATTGGTGGTTCGAGCAATAGCGGTGGTGTGGGATCTTCGGCTGTCACGGGTGGGGCCTCGTTCGGTGGCGCGGCAATCGGTGGCTTTTCCTCGAGTGCGGGAAGTGGTGGTGTGCTCGGGACCGCCGGCTCGGGCACCGTTGCAGGTTCGGCCGGCATTGCTGGCGCGGTGCCGTCGGCCGGCACTGCGGGCGGTGGCTCGCTCGTCGACGGTGGAACGCATCAGGGCGGCAGCGCGGGATGCACACCAACCAACCATCGCTGCTGGCCCTATTCGAGCTCGTTCGACGTCTACTGGCAAAATTGTGATGCTGGCACCTGGGTGGACGGGCCACATGCTTGCGCGGACTATTGCCGTACCGACGACGGCTGCATCGCGGCACCAAGCTGCAGCGGCTTGCCAACCAACTGCACTACCAATGTCTCTTGCTGCAATTCGAAGCTATTGCCCACAGGATCCTTCGACCGCAGTTCGGTTGCAAGTGGCAGCGCTTGTACCGCCCCTAGCAGTTGCCCTGCCACGGTGAGTTCATTCTCGCTCGACACCTTCGAGGTCACCGTGAAGCGTTTCCGCAATTTCGTCGATGCCTACCCCACCAGCATTCCGGGGGCCGCTGCCGGAAGAAATCGGCACAACGGCAAAGATCCGGGCTGGAACACGGATTGGAATGCCTTACTACCGCAAGGGCAGGAGGCACTAAGACTCTACTTGTCGAATCAGTCTTGTCCGGGTTCGACATTCACCGCAGCGGCGCCAGTCAACGACTTCGTGGCGATGAATTGCGTTAGTTGGTACTTGGCGTATGCGTTCTGCGCATGGGATGGCGGCAGGTTGCCAACCGAAGCTGAGTGGAACTACGCGGCGGCGGCGGGCGATGAAAACCGCTACTATCCCTGGTCAGTCCCGCCGACCTCGACGACTATCCAACCGGATCAAGCTACCTATCGGAGCGGCGTAAACAACCCCACAGGTCCCGCGATCGTCGGAACGGCATCGGCGGGTGTGGCGCGGTGGGGACAATTCGACTTAGCCGGTAACGTGGCGGAGTGGGTATTGGACGCCTGGGCCGATCCGTACGCCGAGACGGCGCAGTGCAACGATTGTGCAAACATGAACTGGGGGACGAACCTCCGAGTACTGCGGGGAGGCAGCTACGCATCCAGTGCCCAGCTAGTTCGAGTCGGGTTTCGCTCCAACGCTGCTGCCGATGATCACTTTGTCGCGTATGGATTTCGCTGTGCGCGTGACTTGTAGTTGCGATTACTAAGAGACGGTTTCTGCCCCTGCGCAGGAACGAGGAGACGGGAAAATGCGCGAAGATCAACCGAAACTCTCGCTGACGCTGGTAACACTTCTGGTCGGACTAGTGTGCGCTGACGGGTGTGCCAGCGATTCAAACGCAGTGGCCAACACCGGAACTGGTGGACGAGTAGGCGTATCACTTGGAGGAGACAGCGGCGTTGCGCTGAACCCCACCACAAGGATCGTTCGGTGCCCTTCGGGTGCGGATGGAGACTGCCGCAAAGACGGGACCAGGCCCAGGTGCGCGAGCGCTGGGGAGGAGACGCGCTGCATCAAGTGGCAAGGAACGGGCGAGCTTGTGTGTTCTTTCGGTGTGAGCAAAGATCCCGTTTCCACTTGCCTTTGCTACGAGAATGAAATTGCACTCTGCAACAAGTCCGTTGCGGCAATCCCGGGGCTGCCAGGTACCGTTGGTTTCATGCGGTGCGTCGTCACCTCGGATACTTTGTCCGCTTGGGGAGCGTGTTCGAGCTTTCCTCCTGCCACTGGCGGCTCAGCTGGCGCGAGCGGCACCGGTGGGAGTGTCGTCAGTGTAACCGGGGGCACCACAAGCGCCACTGGCATGGGCGGCAACGCTGGTACGGCCGGTGGCTCGTAGGTGCCGGTTGAACAGTGGACTCACTCGAGCGAGACGCAGTTCCATGTGGCGCTCGTCGAAATTGCGTCGCAAGCGCAAGCGCTCGCCGGATAGCGACAAACGAGTGCCGCATAATGTGAAGTAGCGGCGTTGCGACAATCAGTACCTGAAACAGGTGGTGCGTTGGGACAGGAACCCATTGTGCCCGCATCGATCCAGTATTGCCCGTCGCACTCAAGACCGGTAACTGATTCGCTTCCTTCGAAATAGCAGAGGGGTGCGCTATTCGCGTCGCAAGTTTCACCGATTGTTGCACTGGAGGGACAGCCCGGTACCGCGCCGGCGCAGGCCCACACGTTGCTCGTCGCCGACGCCATTTGGCAAAAACAAATCTCGGTTTCTCCCGCGGACTGAAAGCGGCAGGCCTCCCCGCCTACGTCGCATGTGCGGAACGACTGGTGCGCCTCGCTGCACGTCCCGATTGGCTGAAGGCTACTCGCGCCTCCTGGACCTGACCCGGCGGACGCGCTCCCCGCGCCAGCGATGGTCCCTGCGGTCGCTGCAGCGCCACCGTGGTCGCGACCACCCGTGCCGCCAGAAACACCGCCCGAATCCGGCGCGCCTCCCCCGCCAGCAACGCCACTAGTCGTCTCGTTTCCACCGTGCTCACCACCTGTGCTCGCTCCGGCTGTCCTCGCTCCGGCTGTGTTCGCAACGCCTCCGGCGCCCGCGACAGCAATGACTCCACCAGTCGTCGCAAAGCCCGCGCCACCGGTCGAATACACGCCGCCGGTCGAATACGCGCCGCCGGTCGAATACGCGCCGCCGGTCGAATACGCGCCGCCGGTCGAATACGCGCCGCCGGTCGAATACGCGCCACCGGTCGAATACACGCCACCACCCACCGGGATTCCACCAGTGGAAGTGCCTCCGTTGGTCGATGAGATCCCACCAAACCCCAAAACAAACGCGCCAGCATTGCCTGCCGTCCCCGCTGTGTCGCCAATCGCCTTGCCCGCACCACCGGCGGACGCCCCAGCGAAACCTACTGCACTTCCCGCGGTGGGCACGCTGCTGGTCGATCCCGCCCGACCTGCAGAAACATTGGCAATGCCACTGGTACTTCTACCTCCGGTGGCTACACGAAGGACGCCGCCACTCGAACTCAGCCCGCCACTCGCAGTTGACGCGATTGTCCCACCGCTACCGTCACCGGTCGCGTCGTCTGTTTCATCAGAGCAGCCGCTGACGGAAAGCCCCGCGAGGGTCAGAGCGAGAGTGAGACGTTGTGCGTTTAGGTGATGCATGGATTCCTCTAGCTTCCGGATGGGCGGTGCATCATACGGGAAGACAGCTCGCGAATTCGAGAGGCAAATCGCGCAGTCGCCTTGTGCCCGTAAGGATGGGCATTTGACCCCGATTGGGAACCCTCGGCGGCGAGCGGCACAAGAGCTATTGGGTACTCGACGCGCAAGGAGCGAGGGTGGAAAGGCCATATCGATGAAGTGCGAATCTACAGCCGACCGCTCTCGGCTTCGGAAGTGCGCCAACTGTTTCAGGCCTGTGTTCAATCGTAGGCACCCGCGACGAGACGAGCCCTGTCAGCCCGCTTGGAGCGCGTTTTCAAGACGAAGACTGGCGATCTTCAGCGGGCCAACAAAAAGTCACGCGCGAATCAAACACAGCACCACGATTCCGACTACTGAGAAGACCAATGCAACACCTGTACCCCAAACGTAAAACGCCTGCATAGGCTTAGCATATACGCCATTGTCCCAATTCTTCATTGCACGCGCTTGGTATTCTTGCACCTCGTTGGCAAGAATTTGACTCACATCGCCGGCAAGCGACTTCCCAAGAAGATTCTTCGAAAAGCAGAACCCACAAGTGACCTCGAAGTCGCGAATCGGTGGCAAGTCACCGCCGCAGGTGCGACAACGAGCACTTAGCCCGAGCTGACGCGGTGGGCGTGCGCAAAGTAGCGGCTGCACCAATTTGCGGTAGCAGCGCATCATTCCGAAGTAGCCCCCGATCATGCCAACGCCAATGCTTGCCATGACTAGAATAACCGCCGCGCTTTGCAACGGCAGCACGGGTGTGCTGACCACCTGACTGACTTGAGTGACACTGATCAAGGCTAGCGGAATGAGCGCGACCAACCAATGTTGGCGAATGGTAGCCATGACGTTGAGCGGAGCTTCAGCTGCTTCTCGAGCTTGCTGTATCTGAATGAGTCTCAACCGCAACTGGCGTTGCTGGGCGCTGGCGTCCGCAGGCACGTCCTCTTTTTGTCCACAGTGCGGACACGCCAAGCTGAGTTCGCTGTACAGATAGGGCGTGGGAAGAAGACTCATCGGCCCACCGCAATTTAAACAAGGCGTCGGCAACGGACCGTAACTCGAATTAGGCTGAGACAACTCGACGACGCTCCTTTGGCGCCCACCCAGGCGACGCTCCGGCGTACTATGCTAGAAAACGTTGTCGGTAGCAATTCTCATCCGCAGAAGCACGAGGTTCTTCCTCAGCCGCTTGTCGATGTTATTCTGCGCGCAATGGAGCCACTGACCAAGCTTACAGTTGAAATGGCCACCGAGGCCCAAGCCGTAAGATCGCTCATGTTGTTGCCCGTGAGCGTTTGCTGCAATTGCGGCTCGGTCGAGGAGGTGACGCTCGTGACCACACCGCTTGCTGTGGCCGGTCTCGTGAGCGAACGACCGATTGTCATGCCGCTACCACACTGCCCTCGCTGTTTGCAAACCGCCCGGCGTCTTCCCCCTCGGCTGGGGCGAACGCTGGCTTGGTTTCCCCCGTTCTTGTTTCTTGCTGCAGCGCTTGTCAGTGGTGCATTGAGGTTGTTCGGAGCGCGTTTTGATGACCATGTTGGTGCGGCACTTTTGGCAATGACGGTGGTCGCCGTCGCCGGACCGCTGATGGTGTTTCGTTGGCGTCCACCTGAGCACCAGGGCCAAACGAGTCGCTATCAGGCAGTACGAGTCACGCCGAAGCGGTCTTTTCTCGGTAAGACAGTCGCCATTCAATTCAGCTTCACGAGCTCCGAGTACGCGCGGCTCTACCGCGAAGCGCTCAAGCCCAATGACTAACTTCTGTGCTAGGCGGGACGATGGTAGCAGCTTGTGCGCGCGACCTTCAGCCCACTGGCTCGCGAGCAATTGGGGCATCGCCTATTTCAACGTCTGATACGTGGTGCGCCAGAAGGCCTTGTGCTGCAGAGGTATTCGGGCCTAAAATCCTGGCCTATGTCGCGCGTCAAAGGTTTGGCTTTTCGTTCGGTTCTGCGGGCGCACACGCTACTTCGTGGCGAACAAGCCCTCGATGGGTTGTACAGTCACCTCGAGCCAAGCATTGCGCATACCATGCGCGCTCCCCTTGCGGCGACTTGGTATCCACTTTCTCTGTACGTCGCGCTTTGGGATGCGATCCAGCGCACCACAGGCGGAGACCAAGACTATCCGCGGCTTGTCGGTCGTCTCTGCGCCGAGCATGACCTAAAGCTGGTTCATAAGGTACTATTTGCAACACTAAATAGTAATGTTGCGCTCAAAGTCACGGCTCGAATGTTTGGCTCCTACTACGATACAGGGACCTGCTCGGCCAATCGCATTGACGACAGGTCTTTTCGGTTTCTTTTCGAGGGATGCGTCGGCTTCAGCGAACCCATGTGGATGGAGCTGCATGGTTCATTGGAAGTATTCGTTGACCTTTCAACCAACGCGAAGTCTCAGTCGCAGTTGGTGCAAGGTGGCCAGATAGGGGCTTCCAGCCGCATTGTTGACATTCGTTGGTAGGGAATAGCTCCTGCTCCTCTCCGATCACCCCACTAGTGCATCCAATCCGCCCAGGTCGAGACTGGCTGAGTCGGCGATCATTACCCCCCCCGTAAGTCGATGCGCAGACGCACCTCTTGCATGGAGCCACAGCCGTGGATGCGCCAGCCTTGCGGTGGTGCGCGATCCCGACAACTCGACCTTGCTCTAACTCGGCGCATGGGCGGACGCCTGGGCTATTTCGTTCGAAGCGATTCGCTTCGGCCGATCAGGGCACGCATGTGGCGGACGGCTTCTCTCGCCCCGTCGCTGGCTCTCACCATGCTTTGGAGCTTCGACATTCGTTCCAGATAACTGGGCTCCGCCGCTTGGCGAATTGCTGCCACCAAGGAATGTTCGTTGACGCCATACAGCGGCAGCCGCAATCCGGCACCGACGCGCACTAGTCCGTCGAGGTTGGCCTGTTGCTCCCACTGCATAGCGATCCCCACAACCGGTGTGCCCGACCAGACCGCGGTCTGGACCGTTCCTTGGCCACCGTGAGTCACGGCGATGTCTGCGAGCGGGTTTACACTATGTGCTGGTAGGAATCTGGTGGCAAAGAACCGGTCACTGGCGGGACCGAGTTCACTCGGAGCCACCAAGTGCGTCGTGGCGCAAACGACGTTAAACTCGGGAACCGAACGCAGGATTGCTATTACTCGTTTGAGCAATTCGGGTGGCACCGAGCTACCCATGGCGCAATAGATCTTGGTACCGGGCCGAGCGAAAACGGCATGAGCTTCTGCGGGCACGGGTAAATCGATGCGCGCGAACAGCGGCCCTGAATAGGCGTAGCCCGGAGGTAGAGCGTCTGCTGCTAGTCCGCTCAGTTCCGGAAGATCCGGCAACAGTGTTAAGTCACCTCGCACGAGAGAAGTGAAATTGAAAATCGGCGGTAGGCCGTATTTCTCTCTGACCTGATTGAAAGCGAGCGCAGACTTCTTGGCCACGTCACCCAACATGATGCGGTTGATGATCTTCCGTTTCACCCACTTCGGAACCAGATGCCGAAGAAGCTGCGTATCCATGGCGTCGGGAAACGACGCCAATTCAGCGCGGAAGAAGGCAGGACACAACGCAGTTGGCACAAGAGTGACCATTGGCCAACGTGCATGGGGCACCGATATCATACAACTCAGGTTCAGACCGCAGTACACTCCGTCGGGCTCGAATTCGCGCAGCGCCGCAAGCTCAGATTCCACCATCGCGACCAGCTGCTCGACCGTGTACGGTAGCGGAGTACCTACGGGCGCCCGATGCTGGTCCATGTCCATGAGGATGGCGTTCTGTCCATCCGAGATCTCGGGCAACAGTAACGTTGGTTCAAGCCCGGCTGACACAATCCGGTCGACGTAGGTGCCACCGCGGTGGAAGAATTTGACGATGGCTCCCGTCGCTTTCATCGACAGCGCGACTTCGATTGCGCGACTCGTGTCGCCAAAGTTGTATGCGTGTGCGAAGAATGCCCAACGCTCGGGTGCCAATGTGGTCATAGTCTCTGCCACAAAGCTATGCGATCTCCGCCTGGGCGCGCAAGACCGTGTTCGAGGTGATCCAACCGGTGTTGCCCCGGCGTTCGGGCGCTGAATCTGCAGCCGTCGCGCGCTCGCAGCTTAACTGCAATCTGCTTATTGCCGACTGACAACGGTCATGCCTGACATGCAGTGCTCGACGATGAGCTCCAACGCCTGGCTGGCAGTCGTGCAAGGCGCCGGAAGGGCTATTGAAGAAGTGCTTGGTACAGCCAATGGCGAAAGCAGTTCCAGCGCACAAGTGCATGTGGTTTCGGTGCAATCAAGCCGCACGAACCCGTCGCCCAAAGTCTCCTGCCCCTTCTTCAAAATGCACTCAGCGTTGGCAGAGCAAGACCCACCTAAATCGTCCGATGCCACAACAACGTTGGGCCCTCGAAGCCTTCGAGTGTGTTTGTTGCCTTGCGCCGCATGCAGAACGCAAGGAGAAGAAATCCGCCCGCTCGATTGCTGGTCGGCTCTGGCTGATGCAGTGGTGGACGCAGCGGGCAACGCGTCGCGACTAACTGTTGCACTCGGGCCGCAGCCAGCCTTCGCGCAGCCATGTGCCCCGACAGCAAGCGCTGCCACAATTGTCGTCAGATGCTTGGCGGAAGCCAATGCGACGTAAGCCACCAACAACTTATTTGTCGACTAGACTTGCATTGTCAAGCAGTCATTGGTCGGACGCGACGCAGCAGTCCGAAGCGGGTTGACTGAGCGATGATTGACTATCCAGACGAAGGCGACGGTAGTCGCCGCGGTGTGCCGTCAGGAACTCAAACGCAGTTCAGCTCTGCGCTCTTTGGCTTTGGCGCACACGCGCTGATGCGGTTCATCGCACCTCGCGCACCAAGAAGTGAGGCAGACCCGTAAAGCCATGGGCTCACGCGCCTGCCTCTCGCGCCCGCAGCGCGCTACAGACTGTCACCAAAATCAGCCCGGAATTTCGCGACGAGCCGTTCAGGCCAATCACCGATGGCGTCGAGGCGCCCCATGAAGAAGCGAAGTACCGCAGGCTCATCGACGAACTTAAGACCTCCGACCAAGTCGCGATTCTGATAGAGCCACGTGATACGGTCTAGGACGTATTCGGTTTGCGATAGCGTGAAGACGCGCCGCGGGAAGGCCAGTCGAAGGAGCTCGACGTCGGCCAAGACGTCATTGCCATTCTCATCGCGGACACTCGAGATCGTACCGCGTTCCATACCGCGGGCACCCGAGACAATATAGAGTGCCGCGGCTAGAGCACCCGCTGGGTATTGAGACTGGGGGACATGGGGTAAGATCCCCATGCAGTCGAGGTGGCACCCCAATGCACCCGCCGGCAAGACGACGGGGATCCCCCGTTGGTCGAGCTTGTTGGCCAAGTGAGCGATAAATGACGGGGACTGACTGATGACCGTCTCATCGGTGGTTTCGAGGAGACCTACGGCCATCGCTTCGATTTCACGCACCGAGACGCCACCATAGGTGACAAATCCTTCGTAGAGCACCACAAGGTCGCGCAACTTCAAGTAGAGATCCTCACGATTGGTACAAATCCCGCCGCCGCGCGTCGAGCTTACCTTGCGACTCGAGAAGTAGATGAGGTCGGCCAAGTTGCACATCGTCAGCAAGATGTCTTTAATCTCGGTGTCAACAAACTCTGGCTCCCGCTGCTTGACGAAGTAAGCGTTTTCCCCAATCAGGCTCGCATCAAGGAGCACCATGATGCCATGTTCATCCGCCACTTTGCGGACTTCACGCATGTTCTCGATTGAGAACGGTTGACCACCGATAAGATTGGTCGAAGCCTCCAGGCGAATGAAGGGGATCCTTGCCGGTGTGTACTCTGCGATTAGTGCACGCAGTTTCGCCACATCGATATTGCCCTTGAACGGACAGGTGCTCTTGATCTTCAGCGCTTCAGAAGTGTAGATTTCAAATAGGCGGCCGCCGTTGAGCTCCATGTGGGCTTTGGTCGTCGTGAAGTGGTAATTCATCGGGATCACGTCGCCCTTTTTAATGAAGGCTTGCGAGATCACGTTTTCGGCCGCGCGCCCCTGATGTACCGGGAGCAAATACTTAGTGCCAAAGACCTCCTCGACGGCGACTTGCAGGCGCGCAAAGCTCTGTGAGCCAGCGTAGGCGTCGTCCGCGCGCAGCATGGATGCGACTTGATTATCGCTCATGGCGTTGGTGCCTGAGTCAGTGAGCATGTCGAGGAATACGTCGTTCGTGCTCAATTGAAACGTGTTGAAGCCCGCTACGCGCATAGCGGCCAACCGCTGCTCAATTGGCCGCAGAAACAGCTTCTGGACGACGCGTACTTTGTGCAATTCGAGTGGTAAGTTCTCGCCGTTCGAAAATCGCACGTGACTGGATGATGCCTGCTGACTCATGATTCAGGGACCTCGTGATGGAAATCGCGAAAGGGGGTAGCCACGCGTGCCGCGGCCTCGGGAGCGGCAAGATTGCAGCGTGTTGTCTTGGCTCGCAATGGCGTCGCGACTGTGCCCCACGTAGCACCACAGAGGCGCCGATTTTTCGCGTTCCACGTGGCGCTGCAGGCGCAATTATTCGCCCCTGGTGTTGCGCACCGGACGGGCAGCCTGCTGCGATGGGGAATCGGACAGTCCAAGCATTGACGCCGTGAACCGCGTATATTGGCGCGCCATGAGGGCTACGGACGGTTACGCTTTCCGAAAGGCAACGAATGCAGATATCAGCGCGATCGGCGCGCTCATCTCGAACGTTCTCGCCGAGTACGGCATCCTTGCTTGTGTTGGTAGGGCCGACCGAGACCTTGCTGATATAGAGGCCAACTATTGGAATGCAGGTGGTGCGTTCCTAGTTCTTCTGGACGGTACGACGATTATTGGAACCGTTGCGCTACGTCGCGATGCCAACGCGTGCTGCGAGCTCTGCCGCATGTACCTGCACGCGAGCTATCGCGGCCGCGGACTAGGGCGCCGGCTGTTCGAGCGAGCAGTGGAGGAAGCAATGGACGGTGGGGCGGTTGAGATGCGGCTCGAAACGTCGGCGGTGTTGACCGAAGCGATTGCTTTGTACCAGGCCAATGGGTTCACGCTTGTGGACGGCAAGCCCATGGGTTGCAATTGCGATCTCGTTATGCATAAGCGACTTGTGTAGGTGCGAGCTACCGCGAAATGCGCCTACTCCAGAGCTCGATCAGATTGCGCATCACTGCCTTTGCGTCGGAGATGGGGCATGAGCTCCTTCGCCGCTGCGCGTTGCTGGGCCGTGACGCAGGGCGCTTGCATCACCGCTGAAGGGCGGCTCGACCACATCGTGTGTTCTGGAGAGAAGATCCTGAGTGCTCGACTTTCATGACACAGCGTGGCCCTGGTTCGAGCGCTGGATGACTCTCAATCACGTGCGCACCGCGGCGCAGCTTCGTTCAATATTGGTCGAACGATTCGATCCGCAACGTCGACAGACGTGAGCAGCGTCGAGCCGAGCGTTTGCCTAGGCGGTGAGAAATTTCGAGTTGGCGGCACGTTGTCCGACGTCGTTTCACACAACTGTCACAATTCGCACGTTCGGCTCTTGAAGGCTGAAATGTGACAGTTAGGTGACTAATAAGTGGACTGGGGGTGACGCCTGGCTTATCTTGGGCGCTGATTGGTCGTGCTTAAAGGGCAGTCAAGGATGCGTTCAATAGCGAGAAAAGCAGGGGCTCCGAAGCTGGTTCTGGCCTACTCGGCCCAGCGCTCGCTACGCGAAGCCACGCTCTTTACCGCTGAAGCGGTGGCGAGCAACCGAGCCGCTGCCGCCGAACATCGATGGCTGAGGCTTGCACCGTTACCTCCGAGCGCCGCGGCGCCGGGCACGATGAGCGTTGTGCGTCGCCTCTCGACAGCGCTCGGTCGAGTTCTGGCCCGTCTGCGGAGTCCGCTAGTTCATACCCCGACTGTGATCATCGCGATCGCCGTGGCACTTTGGCTAGCCGACGCAGGGTTGTCTACTCGGTCGCCGGATGCGGGGAACCGCTCTACTGTGCATGCGACGAACGGCCAATATCAATCGCCGAACGCCGCGAGTGCTGATCTCGAAATCGTAGTCAGCGCAGGGCCGTCACGTTAGCATCGGCGAGTCGTTGCTTACGTCGCTCGGGCAATCAACCGCGACCTGCGCGTTCATCCGCGAGCATGAAGGCGAACTTGTGGGCCTCCAATGTGTCGACCGCCCGCGATTTCTGCCACTCGAGGCGGCGTCGAATCCCCTGCATTGCGACGGACATCCGCGCAAAATCGCAGCCGCACTTGCGTAAGCCATCCAGTACGACCGCCCGGGGATTCTGCGATAGGCTCGATGCTCTTGATGCCTGGTTCATGCATGGAAGCATCGCCGGCCAATGTGACAAGCGGACGACTCCAAGGTAACCAGAGTGAAAACTTGGCTAGCCCCAAAGTGTGTCAGATTGCAGTTCTGCATGGCCGACGGCTACTCCACTCGCAACGGTTGCGCGATCCACCCCACGCCCCCGCGATCGTCACGAATGACGGCAAACAACCAGTAGTCGCCAGTTTCGGTCGGCGCTCGGAAGTGATTCTGGGCGTCATAGGTTAGCTCACTTGAACTGCGACCCGACTTGTCCAGCGTCAGTGTCCCGCCGGTCACAAACCAACTCACGCGGATGTTCTCACGCTGAAAGCGCAATTGAAGTGTAAGCGGATCGAGCAGCAAATAGGTTTCTGCGCCAGAACAAGAAGCAAGCTTGGTACAATCGTCTGCGCAATTTGCCGCAGTTTCGCCTAGCCCGCAAACACCATCGCCGCACTCTTGCTGGTCAACCGGACATTTGTTCCAAGTCACGGCAAAAGCAACGGTCTCACCCGGCTGTATTGGTGCCGGTGCGTCCGGTGACAGCGTCTCGACCGTACCATCGCTGCGCCCGAGAAGCAGCTGCTGTATTGTGGGGTTTTCGTTGGCAAGGTAATGGCGCGTGTACGCGATGCTTGTTTCTTGGCTGGTCCCGATGATGCCGCAGCTGATGCGAGTCGAAAAAAGCGACACCTGAGCGGCGTCGCTGGCCATGATGGGCTGGTAATAGCCACCGGTGGTGTCCGGATCCGCAGGCCGCAATGTCTCATTGTTTGAGCCCGCATTTGGTTTTGGACCGAATAGGGAACAAGCATCCTTAGGTATTGCTGCAGAGATTGGCTCCGCGCCTAAAATGGGAACAAGTGCGTCGCTTGGCTTCAGCGTCAAGCAAGCCTCTGCAACAACGCCCGGCGCGGCAATGGCCTTCCTTTTTACGCAAAATCCGAGAGACACATCGCTTGCGTCCAGAGGCCCCGAAGGGCCCGCCCGAAGTATTTGGAGCGTCGTCGGCTTCTCGGGGGCAACTTCCGCCGGAGTTGCCTGGATGGCCAGGATCCGCGGCGAGTCAAGCAACGACGGCCGCCCTTCCTCGGCTGGTTTGCAGCCCCATGCAGACGCTAACACGAGGACGAAGGCCCGCTTCGCTAGGACTCTCACCATGTCAGCTTGGCTCCTAAAACAGGCAGAATTGGTAACCCGGTAATGTAAGACTTTTTTGAGTAGTTGTAATTATACACCACTTCCTCAGGATTGCTGTGATTCGTGACGTTCTGCACGTCCAGATACACCTCGATGCCCGAGTCTTTGCCGAGCTTGAATTTCTTGGTGGCGCGCACGTCTATTTGGTAGAAATTGGGAATACGCGAGGAATTGATCGCCCCGAACCGCGGCTGGTATCGATCCCCGTAGCTTAGTTCGTCGTAAGCGTTCACACCACTCGCGCCAATGACCGGCGTACGCGGATATCCAGATGCCCAGCGCGCCCGCGCTCCGACCTCGAAGCCATTTCCGAGGTCGTACGACCCGACTACGGTTAGCGTGTACGTCTGATCGAAATCAAACGGCCGCCAGCCGAACGTTATCGGATCGCGCCGCTCGCTGCGAATAATGCTCAGACTGACCCAACCGAAGAAGCGCCCGACGGGATTGTGCCGGAGCATGAATTGGCTGCCGTAGGCACGACCTTCGCCGCTACCGAGTAGTGCCTGGGCCGCCAGCGGATTCTCGGTCGGATTGCGCACCGTGATATCCGACATGCTCGAATAGAAACTGGTAAGTTCGATCGTCAGCGGCTCGGAGAGTTGAAAGTTTCCACCCGCCAGGTAGTGGTTGGCCCGGCTCAGACCCAACCGCGGGTTGCCGAAGACAGCACTCATGTCTTCGGCAAAGGGGGGCTGGTGGTAGATCCCAAAGGCGCCCTTGACCAGCATCCGTTTGGTGATTTGCCAGCGCATGGCCAACCGCGGATCGAGCGGCGCACTCATCTGTTCAACCCCGCGCGCGGGAACGACTCCATTCGACGGATCGCCGCGGCTCGCGCGCGCGACCAAAGGTTCGAAGCGCACCCCGGGGATGATGTGAAATGCTTCGCCAAACGGGCTCAAATCCACCTGGAAGAACGGCGCGATCCCTGCCGACGTGGTCGACCATCGGTCGGCTGCGACTTGATTGGACGGCGGTTGACCGAACACGCGGATATCACCTTCGCGCGCTGGGGTAGTGAGCGACCCAAGGCGATTGACTCGCGTCGTCACGAGCTCTGCGTCAACACCAACGTCCAACACGGCCCGCGCGCTTAACTTGCCTACCCACTCGATGCGCGTCCCCACGAGCGAGGCGCGTGATTCCTGGGTGGCAGGGATGCTACCCACGAGATTGGCAACACTCACGCGATCGAACCCAAACCATGGTGTCGCGGTAACTGAGCTACCTTCGCCGAGTTCGCGGCGATAGCGTCCGTAGTAGCGCTGAAACTCCGTCGTCTTCTGCTCCCGACGTGTGTCGCCCGGATCACTCGAGACGCGAATGCGCTCGATCTGGTCGTGGGACGCCAAAGTACCAACCTCGAAAGTCTCACCCTCGCGCGGGACGTAGGCCATACGCGCTTGGCCATCCCAGTACTTGGGGATTGGCACGAATTGTCCTGGATCTTCGGTTGTGACCTGGCGTAGGACCCAATCGAGGTGGCTCTTGCGCCCTGCAAGAGCAAAACGCACCTTGTCCCCGATGTTGCCCCGAACACTTGCCGAAGCATCGATTAGGTCCGCACCGGCGCTGCCGTGGTAACCACCCGCCTCCAATGGCCGAAGGCCGACCGTCACGAGGCCCCCGAGCCCTCGGCCATAGTTCGAACCGTAGCCACCCGGTTGCAATTCCACGCTGCGAACGAGATCCGAATGGATCACCGAGCGAAATCCGCCTTCGTGGTAAAGCACGGGCAAGCGCACCGCATCCACGTACACGCGGGTGTCTTGAGCACTCGCACCCCACACGACGAGCGCGCCGGAACCCACCGCCGTTCGAGCTACGCCCGGTAGGTTCTCGACGACCTTTACTGCGTCGCCACCCGTACCGGCGACTCGCGCACCTTGTTCTGCAGCAACCTCTGTGGATGCGACCTTGCGGTCGAGCCGCGGTGCAAAAACGACGAGCTCAAAATCAGCCGCTTCTTTTGGAGCAACTGCAGCTTCGGGGACTTCGATTTCATAGACTGCTTCGTATTTGGTGGCCGGGCTAATCGATTCCTCGGTGCCGAGGGGTGTCAGACCAGGGCTCTTGATGAAGACCGTGTGGTTCCCGGGTTCGATCGCGTCGAAGGTGAAACGCCCGTGGGCGTCCGTCGTAATGCCGGCTTCTCCGTCGACCTCAATCTGCACATCGACGAGCGGTGCCTTGGTCTTGCGGTTGCGCACGACTCCAGTGAAAACACTTGACGCTGGTGCGACCGGTGCCGCCGCGACGATCTTCGAGAAGTCGTAGCGATAGCCGACGCGAACTCCCGCTGGCTGATGGTCGATCTCAGCTGGCTCGAACAAAAACTGCTTGGCTGCTGCAACGGCGGCCGCGTCGAAAGGTGCCCCCGCCGACTCCTTCACACTAGCCTCGAGCACCTTCCCTTCGGCATCGATTGCCAGCTCGAGACCAACCATTACCGTCACCGCATTCGGCATGGACTCTGCCGGCAGCTCTGCGGATACGAATTGCTTCAGCCGCGGAGCCCGGGTCAGCTGCCCTGCGGGCTTCGCCGCATCTGATGGACGCGGGTTGGTGGCTGCCGGCGCGGTCTGGGCGCAAACTTCGACCGTTGCCGACAGTACCAAAATGACGCCGAGCAATCGATGATTCAAGTGATGTGACTTCATGAGCCCAAAGCGAATCGCATCGCGAGCACGAATGTGGACGGCACTGGTTTGCCGCATTGGGTAGCTGGCTTGAACTGCATCTTCTTGGCAGCCGCGGTAGCTTGTTCGTCAAGACCATGGCCAAGTCCGGTCAGCACTTTGGCTTCCCGAACGAATCCGCTTTCATCAATCTGGAGTTCGAGCCGAACGCGACCTTCAATCTCGGAAGATCGGGCGTCATTCGTGTATTCGGGTCGCACGATCCGGTCGGGTACAGCCTTCTTGACTTCCTCGAGACACAGTTCCTTCTGCGCTACCAACAGTTTGGGTGCCTTGGGCGCGATGGCAGCCAGGGCCTTCGGAGCCTCGATTTTTGTTGCCACGGGAACCGCAACACCGTCCGTTGAAGACGAGTCGAGCGAGATCCCGAGGTTTGCAAAAGCAGCTGGGCTCTCGCTATTATGGGCGGCCTCGGCTGCCGCAGGTGCCGCTACAGCTGCCGCGGCCCGTACAGCCCGTGCCGGGCCGGCTTTCGCCGCCGGACGACTTTCAGGCTTTGGCGCCGCCGGCTTAGGCTTGGGTGAGTCGGTGAAGGCCATGCCGACAACCTCGCGCAGCTTCTCTTGTGGGATCAAGGCGAGCGCCGCACCCACAACAAGGTGAGCGCCAACGCTTACCATGAACACCAGGGATCCTTTGCTGCGAGCTCGTGCCATCGGAGTGTGTCTCGACTAGGCCCTATTGCCGCTCAACGTTGATAGCGAACTTGGATATCCCCTGGCTTTTGGCCAGATCGACGACGTGAATCACGTCACCATGCATCGCCTCGCGGTCAGCGGTTACCACCAGGGTTGGTTCCTTGGACTTCGATTTCGCCTGCTTGAACTCTTGTATGAGACCAGGCTCCTCGATCGGCTTCTGGTTGAACATGTACGCGCCCTGTTTGGTGATCGTGACGGACAGTGGCGTCTGGGCTGGCTCGTCGGAATTCGCCGTCTTTGGTAGCTCGACTTTTAGCGATTGGGAGACGATGTAAACTGCCGACACCATCATGATGACGAGCAGCACCAGCATCACGTCAACCATCGGAGTCACGTTGATACCAACGATCCCCCCGCGTCTGCCGCCGGTCATTGGGGTTGTGCCAGCCATACCTTCTCTCCTTACGTTCTAAAACTGGTTGAAACCAACGCTTAGGCGCCTGACACTAGTCGATGCACGGTGCCGGTGTGCCGAGACCAACCGCTTTCGACCGCCTTCAGGTGGGCGGTAATCCGCTTGGTTAGCGCCTGAACGTTGCCTTCGATATCCCCAATGCGCTTCTGAATCACGTTGTAGGCAACCACTGCCGGAATTGCGACGAACAGGCCGACGCCCGTTGCCACGAGTGCTTCGGCAATGCCCGCCATGACGTTGCCCATGTTGCCGGCACCGTTGGTGTTAGACAGTTGCTGAAACGCGATGATGACGCCAATGACCGTGCCGAAGAGGCCGATAAACGGCGCATTATTGCCCAAGGTGCCAAGCATGTTGGTTCCACGCTCCATTTCCTGCCGCGCGGAAACCAATTCAGAAGTGATGGCGTCTTCCAATGCATCGGGGGTGGCATTGATGTAGGTCATGGCGGGCGCCAAAACCGACGCTTCGATCGAACGCGCGCTCTTCTCGTGGAGCAGCTTGACCGCACCCTCGTGGTCATTCTTCTCAAGGCGTTTGAGCAGCTCGTCGCCCAACTCGTCGACGTCGACGTTGCGGCGCATGAAGTACACGGCACGCTCAAGCATCGCCCCGATCGAAAAGACTGACAGGGCAAGCATCAGGTAGAGTACCCAGGAAGAACCCAATAGGGCAACACGTAGTAGTTTTTCAACAATCATGTTCTTTTTCTTTCGACCGACCTAAAACTTGACCTCGAACAGGTAGGTCCCTAGAGTTCCCGATTCGCCGTTGGCTTGTGTGTTGAGAAGCATGCCGTGGCGTGCTTCGCCGACTTGTTCCAGATGGTAAAGAGCCTTGCCGTTCTCGTCGGTGCCATCGGACTTGCGCACGTAAACGCCGACCGCGAAGCGCACAGCAGCTTGCTTGCAGCTGTCAAACAGGTTGACATAAATCCCCCAAACGCCGGTTGGCTTCACCTTTTCGAACACCAGGTTCTCGTAGCGGATCCCATCAATGGCGCAGGCGGCGTTCGAGTCGCGATCGATGACACCAGCTTCATCCGGCAAGGTTCCGTCGGTATTGCGATCCACTGTGGTGGGGTGCTTGGGGCTGACGATTCTGTCAGCGGAAGGCGGAACCACCTGCAGATCTAGATCGACATTGGTATCCCACGACAGGCCAATGACCGTCATTGGCGGCGCGAGCGTCGACTCGCAAGCGTTCAGTCCGTCGGGAGTGCGGCCTTTAATGCAGAGCTTCTTGGTTAGCGGGGCACCATAGGTGCCGCTTTCGTCCACCGCAGCCGCAGTTATCTCATGATACCCGGGCGCGATGTCGGGCGAATAGTCGCAGAGCGCCAGCCAAGTCAATTCGTCGTCACTGCTCGAATCCGGGGTACCTGCTGGAAGGACCCAATAGCCCGAACCCGTGTCGAACGAGAGCGCCATTGCTGACGCGTTCTGACTCAGTCGCCCCTTGACCTTGCTGCCTTTGAAGCCCGGCAGTATCACCCGATTCGGCGGTTCAAATTGGGTCACTCTTAGGGGCAATTGCTCGGCTGTGGTTGCTGAACCAGCGTCTGTCGCGCTGGAAGCGACTGGAATGCTGCCCTTAAAGAATTCACCAAGTACGCGCGTTCCGTCAACTGAGCGAAATGCTCGCATTGGCTCAGCGTAGCCACTCGGCGCGTCTTCGGTGCAACCGACAAAACCGAACAATAGCATCGCCGAGACGATGAAGGTCGTTTGGCCTCTCACAGGTTCACCTGCAACCGCAGAGTCCATTGGTCATTGGTGAAATCGGTCACGACGCCCGACTTGTCACGCGCGAGGTGGTCGCGAATGAAGTCGTATTGAAATACAAGCCGAGCGCGGTCCGGAAGTGTCACACCGACAAGCGGCGAGTAGGTCGCAATGGTCTGGTTGTTGGGCAGGAATTTCCCGCCCCGCGAATCGAGCAAGTCCGAGTCTGGGTTGTAACTGTCGTAACGAAAGCCCACGACGGCGTAGCGCGTGACCTCTTGAATGAAGCCCACGTGCCAGCCGAATTCCCGCATGTCTGGCGTCGATGGCGTGGGGCTGGCAATAAACAGCCCGCGGTCGAGGTTGACCGCCGCGACGGCTTCGACGAACAAGGAAGACCAACCAAGACGAGTGCGCAACCTCGTCTGAAGATCTGCACCAACTGCCCAACGCCGAAAGTTTGTCGCCGGCACTGCCGCGACGCCAGAGACTCCGGTCAACTCGCCAGTGTCGATGATGCCGTTCTCGTTGCTGTCGGACCAGACAATCTTGCTCTTCGTGGCATCGTCACCGGGCCGGAACCCTTTGCCCGCGAGATACGAGACCCCGCCTGCCACTTGGAACCCGTCACTTGCCGGCGTTTCCGCCCCGATCCGCAGCGTAACGTCTTTGGCGCGGTTCGGATCTTGAAGCTGAAAGTTGGTACCCTTGGTGCCCTTGGGTTCGCCGTTGGTGACTGCAACACCATAGCAGAGGAAACGCCAAGCGCCGTGCAACCGAGCACCGACATCGACCTCGACCGGGAAGAATGCCTTTGACGCGGTTGTTCGTTCCATGAACCACCGCGCACGCGACGATTCCGGAGTTTCGTAGCCAAATGGCAGCTTTAGCAGACCGGCTGTCAATTCAACGAGGGCAGGCTCGCCAGGATGCTGCGCATAGAAGATGGCCCCCTCGGCACGGTTCAGGCCCAATGTCGGACCACTGGTAGTATTGCCATCAAGTTCGACGAGATAGCCGGTGTAGCGATAGCGACGCGAGAGTTCAATCCGAAGCCGCCGCACCAAAAAGCGGTTCTGGTTCAGCAAGCTGCCGCCCTGTGCGAGTTGGTCTTCGGAGTCAGCGTGTGACTCGAATTGGAGTTGGGCGTATCCCTTGACTTCGACCAAGGGCTCTGTTGCAACTACGTCGGTGCCGTGCTTTTCGGCCTTCGCGGCGTCAGTTTGCGTAGCGGCTTGTGCGGGGGTCGTTGCCGGCGCGGCTGAAGGTTGGTACGCTGCGGCCTTGGGTTCACTCGGCACATTCGCCTGTGCTGGTGCGGTTCCGCTCGAGCCCGCGGTGGGAGGCACAAGCTTACTCGCCGCAGAGACGGCAGGTGTTGCCGAATCGACCTCAACCTCGGCGTCGGCCGTTTGGGGCACCGCAGATGGAGCAGCGGCCGGCTGAGTCTGGGCCAAAGTTGCCGAAGACCACGCGATTGCCAGCAAGGTGCCTACGCTGGAGCCATTTGCACGACGATACATAATCGACATCTGGATTCTGGACTTGGGAGACTAGAGCGCCCCCGGAGTGTTGACGTTGGCATCACACCGGGAGCAACTCGTTTTTGCCATTGATGCGCTTGACTACGGGAGCGCTGGCAGCATGCCGTTGACGATTTTGGTCAACGTCTTGTTATCGAAGGGAATGCAGGAGGCGTCCGTGCATGCCCTGAGAATTTGAGCGCTGGTCGTTGGCTCGCACTTGTAGCAGCCTTTGGCTGTGTCCTCGCAAGTACCGCTTGCGCCAGCGACACCGGTAGCGCCAGCGACGCCGGTTGCACCTGCTACCGATGTTGCTCCAGCAGAGTCCGAAGTGGTGCCACCCGTAGCGCTGCTGCTCGTCGTCCCACCTGACGAAGTAGCTCCACCTTTTGCAGACTTGCCACCGGTGGCGGTCGACGAGTCGCCCCCAACGGTGATGTCTTTGCTTGGCGTGTTCGTCTTACTGTCGGAGCAGGCTGCGGCGATCCCGGCCAGCGCAATGCCCAAAACGGCCCAGATAATTCTAGTATTGGTCTTCATGTTACTGAACCTCGCAGAAGCCGTAGTTGCAGGCTGGCTTGGACGCCGGACAGGCCGTGGCAGCCGTGCAGGTCGTGCACCCTGTGGGAGCCACGCCCGTTGCCTCGTACACGAACTTGCATTCGCAGGAGTGTGTGGGCATGTAGCTCGCCATTGGGCCAACTTCCGCTGTCCGAGAGACGCGCATGGCGCAATCAGGGACAACGCCGCTCTTGGCCTCAAGTTGGATCATGTCGAAGCCGGTGGGTATTTCCGTCAACGCGAGGTAACCGATAACCTTCTTCGCGCTGGCATTGGCAACCACGCCCACAGCATCAACTTTCGCCAACATGTGTAGGGCACCCCAAACTGCATAGTGGCCATCGCGTACGTTTCGCTTGTCGAACGAGGTTATGGCGTCACTGTCCGGCGTATATCCACAAGTTTGCCCGTAGTGCTGATAGGCCAGCGGTCGCACCTTGCCGCGATTTTTGTCCACGACGTCAGTCGCCAGGATGCCGATTGCGGCATCTGCGATGGTTGCTGCCACGAGGCCGTTGAGGACGTCACCACTGCCTGCATTTGGTTTACCCAACCACTTGGCTGCGGGCACATTGATCGCCGCAGAAAGCATTTGCTGCGTGCCCGACGTGGCGCTACGAGCCATGACCTGCGTCATGTCGGTCCAAGATCCGACCGCGCCATCGGCGCCCAATCCAAAAAGGAGGTACGCAGCCTCCGCGCTGATGACCTGCTTGGTGGAAGCCAGTGGCACTGAGAACGTCATCGCCTGGATCGGCCCCTTGAAGTCCGCAATCCCGGCGGGAAGCCCGACGACGTTGGGACAACTTGTGGCAAAAACGTCGGATACGCCAATATCGACTGGATCGCCGGCTAGGCTCAGTGCGCAACCGCCTGCGACTTCCGCGCCAGTCGCGGCGTCCCACACGACTCCGGTTCCACTAATAGTTCCGGTAGGGCTTGCCACCATGTAGTTGATACCTGTGCACGAGCCTTGGCCCTGGTACACGACGGTGATTGGCGTTGCGAGCCCTGCCAATTCAGCGGCTACTTTCGCCACAAACGGCTTCACAGCACTCGAACCCGCGACGTAGACGGGGCTAGGTAGTGTACTGCAATCAGCTGCCTGGGCCTGATTGGCCAGTGTAAGGATTCCGAGGAACCCAGCGGCGAACCCGGCCGCATATTTGGTCGCTCGTTTCGGAGAATTCATGCGACATTCCTTTCTTAGCGGCAGGCCACTCGGTGGTGCCTTGTGTCAGCCAAATTAGTCCAAAAGGAATATTGGCCTGCCCGTCTGCTTGTCATACTGAGCCCGAATTCAACATTGAATTGGGCGATGCTCTAGATAGCGCTACCCATTCGCGATACTGTGACAACCGGGTGAACCTTCATCGACATCGACGCGTCGCAAAGTGCACCTTAGTGTCATGCTGCAATGCCAGTAGTTCACAAAAGGCAAGTTGACCCAACTTCGCAAAGGACAGGTGTCTGCATCGTGACAATTCGATGAATCGTCATCAGTCGACCGCGGACGCCAGGCAACACGCGCGTTTCGCGTTCGTGACAGTCAGATGACAAATGCAATGAAATACCGATTGAACAGGCGGTTTTCGGTTGCGCGCGGCATCAGGCTGACAGTTTGGTCAACTCCGAGTTCGCGTGCTGAGCAGCGACGAAGTGTCGCCGTAGCCCCTCAAGCAGACCCATCACGCTCTTCGTATCGGTATCCGAGCAGGTGCTCGTCCGCGCGAGCTTTGCCCTTAGTATTGTGCGCACACTGGTGTGGACGATGTAACGGTACAGGCAGCGCACGCGATGCTGGGGTAGCAAGGCTTCGAACGAGTCACCTTGCAACAGCGGTGGGCGCACCACAACTTCCAGGTCGAATACCCCGCGCTCGGGGGTCGTGCGCAATGCGATTTGGCAGTTGCTCATGGCGCCATTGTGGCCTGCCCAAGCAACGCCGTTGAGACTAGTGCGTGAAGCTATCGCGAGCGTATTCGTGCTCCTGATTGCCCGCCAGCAGGCGCACGATTTGTTCGGTACCGCTGTGGGGGATCCGCGTGTAGGCCGACCACGCGGCGGCGGCTAGATTGCCGTCGAACAGCCATTCGTCGAACCACCCCGGCAACTGGTCTGGGCGGCGCTGCTTCAGGCTCGCACCTTGCTCGCGAAGCCAACGGCGGTTGTACCGCTCGTGGGAACCGACAGGGTGCGACAAAATCAATGGTAGCCCAAGCCCGGCGTAAAAGCTAAGCTCGCTCGGTTTGGTCCAAAGCACGTCTGCCTGAGCCAAGAGGCGATTGAACTCCCGATAGTAAGTTGGAAAGTCGGGGGCATACAGAATGCTTATCCCCGATCCGAGGCGCGAAGTCAGGCGTGCTTTTCGCAACTGAGTCTTGAACCTGTCGGCAACCTCAGCACGTGTCCCGGCAACCAAGTGGATTCTGACGCGATCGCGCAGGACATGATCGCGCAATCGCGGCAAGAACTCGTCGGAAAGATCTGTTTGTGCGCCGGCACCGCCGACGGCAAATACGATCTCCACCGCACGCCCACGTTCGGCTTCGGGAAGCTTACCGAGCATGCGCTCAAGCATCGCCCCGTGCAGATCACAAAATTGTCCCTCGGGATCCAAGCGAACTATTCTTCGAGCCACGCGGGCCAAAAGCCCCGAAGCTTCGTCGGCACTTGTCAATTCAGCGGGCAACGGGAACCCCGTCAGCGTGATGCGTTCTTCGCTGACACCGTAGGCGCGCAGTCGGCGTACCACCCGTGCACTTGGTGCCAGGTAGTGGATCTGGCTACGTTCCGGATCCGTTGGTACCCACACGCGCTGGACATCGGCGTCCGTAACGACGCAGTACACGGGCCCAAGCCCAGCATCGTCGGCGATGATCGCTGGGGCGTAGAACGTAGTTAGCAAGGTCGCTTTCGATTCTCGCAGGGTGCGGACCAAGCCTCGACCAAGCCCGAGTCGAATCAGCCGGTGTAGTGCCGCTACACCCAGATCCGGGGCACTCTGATCCGCCGCATCATGCAGCGACGGAATCATCGTCACCATGTCCATTAAGTTGTTCGCTGGGCGTTCGAGAAATGCCCACGGTGTCGGGCGGGATAATATTCGGTGCGCACGACGAATCCAGAGCCACAGTCGGCGGTCTACTTCATCTGCAATCGGCGCTTCATCGGCCAACCACACGTTCGTACCCAGTGCGTCGGCGAGCGCATGTGCCGCGCGCAGGTGCCCATAGCCCATTTCAAGCGATACAACCATCAACTTCACGAGACTTCTCCTTTAGACTAAGCAGCTTCGGGCAGTCGCTCGTCAGTTCGACGCGCCTGCGCCTGGTGGGGCAGCAGTATTGAGCCCCGCGTAATGCGGAATTGTTGCTGGCGCCACACGACGGCCACGTCAAACCAAGCGCGCACCCAGGCGAACCCCGCCATGAGCGACGCCAGCGGGAATGCCACGAAATCGGTCAGGCGTGGCCCGCGGCCACGAAGTTTGCAGGCGACGACTGTTAGAAACCCGAACGCGCCAAGCGGTGCAACCAGATGTGCTGCAAAGTCCCAGGGGTTCAATTGGGTAGCGCTCGCCGAAAGGCCCAGTGCCGCGAGAACCAGGGCAATCCATAGCAGTGGGTACCCAAGCGGTTCAAGTGCGTAGATGGCCGGGGCTACCTGGCGACGGATCTGGGCCCAGCGCAGCTGGCGCTGCACCATCCGGGGCAGGCTGCGTTGACAACTAATGGCGCGCACACAATGACCCAACACCCGCACTTGGTAGCCCGCCTGGGCGACCGCGCGTCCTAGGAGGTAGTCCTCCGCTAGGACATTGGCAGCAGCGGCGAAACCGCCTGCGTTGGTCAAAGCGTCGCGGCGAAATAGCATCGATTTACCTACAACGATTGGATGGCGCGCGATGAGTGCCGCGGCGGCGGTTGAGGCCGCGATAAAGCCGTTGAATTGTGCGTTTTCGGCTGCCGCTCCCAGCGTACGCTCGCCTTCGCCCACAATCAGGTTCGACACGAGGCCCACGTTGGGTTGCTCGATCGCACCCGCCATGATGCTCAGGTATTCTGGGTCGACGCGTACGTCACCGTCGGACACGAGCACGGTCGGGTAGCGAGCATGGGCCAGCAGGTTGCGCAGGTTGCGCACCTTGGGGTTGCTGCCATTCGACCACTGTCCGGAGACAATCTTGAATGCCACTTCGGGGTGCCGGTCGCGGACGCGCCTGGCTACGGCAAGGGCTGGGTCATTTGAATCCGCAGCACCAACGATGAGCTCGTATTGGGGGTGGGATTGAACGCAGAAGCTCTCGAGGTTCGCCTCGAGCTCGTCGTGGTGCCCGAGCACCGGTTTTAGTACACTTACTGGCGACGTTCCGTGAGGCAACCGACGGTCTTTGATGTACAGCAAGAGTGCTGCAAGGCTCATCAGTATCGTGACTCCCGAGCAGAGAGTCGCCAGAGTCGAGATGATAGTGAGCATCACGTTGCTCATTATCCAATCAGGACAATACGTCATTCTTGCGGCTTCGACGTCACGATTGCATGACACACCGAATGCCTCATCCCCTGTCCTGTCAGCGATTTTCTGCGAGTTTTCACTGATGCCACACAACTGTCATGCGCATCGGGCCAGAATCGTGCCCCAGATACATCCAATGCAAATCGCAGTAATATCTGACCTACATCTGGGCCCAGGCGATCGCTCTGACTCCTTCGGACATAGCGACTCGGAGTTCTTGCAATTCCTGAAGCGCCTCGAAAGTGACTTCGAACGCATCGTTCTGCTCGGGGATATTTGGGAGACGTTGACCACCCAACGCTTGTTCGATGCCGCAGCAGGGCTACGTCACGCTCGCGAGGCTCACCCCCTAATTGCTCAACGCTTGCTTGACCCGAAGTACCTCTATGTGCACGGCAACCACGACTTGGTGGCTTCCGTTACGGAGGGTGCGCCAGCAGAATGGTCACTCGATAGCGATGGCGTCCGTCTACTATTTACGCACGGTCACCACCACGACTGGATCGTTCAGAGGGCGCGCTGGCTTTCTGAATCGATGGTCTGGCTTGGCGCCTGGACGCGTCGCTGGGGTTGCGCAGCCCTCTACCGCATGGGCTACTGGCTCGACAACCTCACTTGCCGCCCGGCAGTGGATCCCAGCCGAGACAGCTTCCAGGGTTGGGCAATGCGCTTGGCTCACGCGCGCAATGCTGACGTTGTGGTCACTGGCCACACCCACATTGCCATGTCTGAAGCGCATCAAGATCGGCTCTTCCTCAACAGCGGCAGCTGTTCCGAAGGGCAGCTTTCGTATCTAGCGATAGACACGAAGTGCAACCGATTCGATGTGTGTCAAGGGCTGTGAGCTCCGATTGGGGGACGTCTCACCAGCCCTTGACTGGGCTAACTGACCGAGCACGCCAAAGCCTAGGCGGCGCGTGCTGGGGTCTCGTAGGCTCGAACGCTCAGTTGATCGCGAACCGCCGCGATGAGCTTGGCAATTCGGCCTGCGTCGAGTTGATCACCATTTTCCTCGACTACCGTGGCAATGAGCACCACGTGACTAGCCGTCTTGAAGATCGCGGTGCTGAGGGCTTTGACGCCCGTTAGTTCGAGCGCCCGCTCGAACGGCGATACCGTGGGGGTACCGATGGGTGCCGCGATTTCCAATTCGACGGCGCGGGGCTCTGCTGCGAGCCGGGCTATAATTTTGTGGTGTTTCATGCTCCCAGCTTGCATGCGCTCGGTGACCAGGGGTTGGCAGCCACGTAACAGTTCTGTGACGGGCCACTCTTGAGCAAAAAAACAGGTTTTCTCGCAAGATTCCCGGCTCCGTGCGGGCAGCTGCGATGGAAAATCACGAACGTGTCACGAATCAGTCACAGAGGAAGCGCAACCTGACAGCAACACGCAACGAAGAAGGAGGTCCTCGTGACGACGCCAAAGAGCTCCTTGACCATCGGCCCATTCTTGCTGAATGCCGTTGTGCTACCAGCAAGTCTACTCGCCTGGGTGGGCGTGATAGTGCTTGCCCTGCTCGAGACGCCGAACGAAGCCAACCTAAGCGCCTTCGACGCATTGACGAGAATTGTCCTCGCTGGCAACCAGTGATCAAGTGGTGACTATTTGGCGCTGCCGGCCCCGCCGGTTGGGGGCGGCCCATAGAGGGCGACCATGCCAGTGCCGCCAGTGCTCACGCCGCCAGTGCTCACGCCGCCGGTGCTCACGCCGCCGGTGCTCACGCCGCCGGTGCTCACGCCGCCGGTTGCAGGTCTGCCACCACTCGGCGGTACAGCATAGGCGCCACCGTAACCACGTTGCGTCGTGCCGCCAGTAGCGACGCCACCGCTTGCCATTGGAGATCCTCCGGTCGGTGGCGGGCCATAGGCGCCGCCAACGCCCGTGCCACCAGCATTGAGCGGGCTACCACCGGTTGCCATCGGGGTCCCTCCAGTCGCTGGAGGTCTGCCACCACTCGGCGGTACAGCATAGGCGCCACCGTAGCCAGTCGTTCCACCGCGACCGGTGTTGTAGGTGGTGCCGCCGGTCGCTGGCGTGGTGCCGCCGGTCGCTGGCGTGCCGCCAGATTCGTTCGACGCGCCTCCGGGATCGGCTGGACCAGTGTCCTCGCCACCACAGCCGAGGCCTGCCGTGACGCTAATGGCCACGGCGAGCCCGACACCAAAGTGGCGCGTCACCGCGGGTTTCGTGCTGCCACAGAAGGGACACTTGGCCTCTCCATGACGGTAATGTCGACGACAGTGACTACAGATGACCAACATGGTTGCTCCCTTTAGACTGACGCTGCTAACGGCGTCTCGGCAGTGATTGGCTGGGCCTGATTTCGCGCGCGCACGTGGCTAGCCCACTCGGCTGGAGCCGGTTCGACTACGAGTTCGAATAGCGCGCAGTCACGATTCTTGCCCGGTGCTGCGCGTACGCGCACCAACCGTTCGCGCTGGCCCCCAACCAGAAACTCCAGCGCGCGATGATGACAATATGGGTTGTTCCCGTATTGCCCAAGGATCGTATTGGCAGTCCAGATGCACCCGCCTTTGCAGGCATCCGCGTAGTAGCAAGTTCGACAAAACCCCCAGAGTTTATTCATGTCAAAGCAGCGCGATAGTTTCAACTCGGCAGCATTATCCCAAAGCTGCCGCAATGGCTGATTGCGCACGTTGCCGGCAACGAACCCTTCAGAAGCCATGGCCGAGCAACCCTTGATGTCGCCGTTAGCTTCGATGCCAATGGCCAAGACACCGCCACCGCAACCACTTGAGCAGCCACCAGGCACCCGATCCCCGCGCAATGTATCCTCGAAGGGCCCAAAATAGCCAATATTATCCCCCGCCCACAGAGGTATTTTGTCTTCATCGGCGCGGTGACGTAGTTCGTCAAGAGTCGGCATCAGCTCGAGCAAATCGTAGGGTTCGAGCCAAAGCCCGGGTTCGTCGGCAGCGCGCCCCATCGGCACCATTAGCTGTACCTGCCAACCATAGAGCGGATGCTGGCGCAGAGTTTCGTAAAGTGCGTGTAGCTCGAACAGGTTCTCACGATTGATCTGGGTATTGGCGCCGACGGCGATCCCCACTTCCTCGAGGTACCCGAGAGCTGCCAGCGCGTGGTCGAAGCTCCCCACGTTACCGCGTAACCGATCGTGGATCTCGCGCGGGCCATCGAGCGACACACTCACCGCAGTAATGTCGACTGCTCGCATGCGCCGAGCCACGTCAAGCGACAAGCCACGCCCTCCCGTCACCAATGTGGCCGCCATGCCATGCTCCCGAATCGCGCCCACTATCTCGTACAGGTCGTCGCGCAGAAACGCCTCACCGCCATGCATGCTCACTTCGCGCACGCCAAGCCCTGCCAACTGCCGGATCAGCTCGCGTGCCTCAGTTGTGTTGAGCTCATCAGGCCCGACTCGACCAGCGCGCGTGCCGCAAAAGCGACAAGCTTGGTTGCAGCGCAGGGTGACTTCCCACACGGCGTATGTCGGACCGCGATCGTCAATCGTGGGTAAACGGAAGTTGGGTCTAGGCTCGTTCATGGGTGAAGGTGTGGTCCCTCGGGCGCAAGGCAACAAGCAAGCCGCGGGCCATGGCCCTCGCGCTGCTAAACCACTGAAATAATTAGGTTCACTCGGGCCCGACTGTGCCACGCAATTGTGCCAAGCGACGCTGCTGTCCGACGCGACTGCCGCGAAGCGTGCACTATCCCGACATGACTGAAAGCCATGTCATATTCCGCAGGCGCGAAGCCGCGAATGGTCGGGTGGCGGCCATGCACCTTCGGTCATTCTGCTATCGGCACGTCGCAGGCTGGAGCGGATAGACGCTCGAAGGGCCAGGCTTGATCCACCGAAAGCGATACAGGCGATGGGACATACAATCTGCGCTTGGACCGCCTTGCAGTTTCCAAAAGTTCGCTGAATAGGCAGCCCTCTTGGGGCAAGCTTCCGGGCCCGGCCGAGTTGTGCTACAGGCATTCGTCGTGCGTAGAGGCGAGCAATGACTCAACGATTAAGGACGATTGGGCGATTGGGCTACTTTGTGGTCATGGCGGGGGTCTCCTGGTTCGTGGAGGCCTGCAGCCGTGCTTCCGACGGCGCCAAGGAGCCGAACGAACTAGCTGGCTCGAATGGCGGCTCGAATGGCGGCTCGAATGGCGGCTCGAGTGGCGGCTCAGCAGCGACAGGCGGCTCGACCGCACTCGGTGGCGCCGACGGTGGCACAACTTCGAAAGGCGGCGCCCTCGGTGGCTCTAGCGCCACACGTAGCGGCGGCCAAGGCGGACTGCACGACATTCCGTGCGAGTGACGCAGCGTGAGTCGTCGGCACGCAATTCCAAGGCATAGGGTTCGGTGAGTTCGTGAAAGTTGTATTTGTCTCACTCACCGCAGCCGAGCCGCTCGCCTACGGCATCATCTCACTGAGTGCGTGCCTGCGTCAGGCGGGTCACGAGGTGCGTCTCGCCTACGCCAAGCGCGTTGGCGAACTTGTCACGCAAGACGCGGTGATAAAGGCGGACGTCATTGCCATGTCGGTTACGACGGGGCTGCATCGATTGTACCTTGAGTGGACCGAAGTTCTGCGTCGACATTTTCCTGACAAATGTTTCGTGATGGGCGGACCGCATCCGACTTACTTTCCCGAAGTGCTGGAGCAAGCCCCCCTCGATGCTATTTGCATTGGTGAGGGAGAAGAGAGTTTCCTCGAATTTCTTGATGTTTGGAAAGGGCGCTCAGAAGCATGCCCCGCGGGGTTTCACCGACGGTTAGCGGAAGGCACCGGTGCCATTGTTCGCGGCGCAGATCGGGGTCCCGTTAGCAATTTAGATGCACTACCACGTCCCGCATACGATCTGTTCTACGACGATCCGCGCTTTCGCGAGCTACCACTTCGGATTTTTCTTGCTACCCGGGGCTGTCCCTTTCGCTGCAGCTACTGTTTCAACCGTACCCTAAACGATCGCTATCGCCCCTTTGGCCGCCTCGTGCGCACGCAGGATCCAGAGCGAGTGGCAGACGACATCACGTATGTGAGAGATCGCTGGGGGCTCAAACTCGTATGGTTTCTTGACGCGAATTTTGCTGCTGACAGACCCTGGCTCGAACGATTTGCTGCCGTGTATCGAAGGCGCATTGGCCTGCCCTTCTTCTGCAAACTGCGCCCCGAGCGCGCGACAGAACGCACCGTTGCTACTTTGGTGGAAGCCGGCTGCACTGGCGTCGGCATTGGGCTTGAGTGTGGTTCGGAGCGATTGCGCCGTGAAGTGCTCAATCGTCCCGTGAAAGACGCAGACATCTTGGCCGGGTGCCGTCGCCTCAAGGCCTCGGGGATCACTGTGATGGCCTTCAACATGCTGGGCATACCCGGCGAAACGGTGGATGAAGCCCTGCGAACGCTGGCGCTCAATGTGGCCTGCGGCATCGATCACGCCAGTGCCACCATCTTGCAGCCTTACCCGGGGACGGCCCTTGCGGATTGGGCTGTGGCTGAGGGGTTCTACGCAGGTGACTTTGAGCAGCTGGGGTTGTCTTATTTCAACCCGTCGCCCTTCAATCACCTATCTTCAGCCGATCGAGACCGCATCACCAATCTATCGCGTCTGTTCAGTCTCGCTGCAGAGTATTCCGAAGTTCGCCGGCATCTGCCCTGGCTCATTGCGCGCCCGCCCAACGCATTCTATCGCCATCTCTTTATGGTGCGGCAGCGCTTCATGATGAACCATCGAGTATATAACGCATATCGTCGCGTGCCTGTTGTGGATTGCGGAACGCCTGAGCACTATCGTGCCGCCTGCCGTGAGCTGCGGCTTTCCGAGCAGTAGTTCACCGCGGGCCGCAGGAGGTTTGGAGCAGCGACGGTGCCGGGCGTCAGCGGGCCGAGGTTTCGGTTACCTGTTGCCGCCTTTGCGCCCGCTTGTGCACCGAATGTCGCTCGAAAATTGGCACAACGCGCTGCAGCAGCAGAACCGACGCGGCGAAACCGAGGCAGTGGGATAGCGCGAGAGCGTTGTCGAAAAGTTGCGGGTGAAAGATGAGCACGAAACCTCGTCCCTTGATCAAGGCGGCGAAACTCGAGACGCAAAAGGGCATCAGATAGAAACGAAACGTGGGCCAAAAACCGAGCGATACGCGTTTGGTTCCGTGGAACGCCGTGCTTACGTAAAGGCCGCTGCCGATGATGACGCTGAGGCCGAGCGAACTCAGCCACAAGCTCAGGTGCGGATCGAAATAGCGCACCGCTACGTGAGCGTACCAAATCAGGTAAGACCACAGAAGCAGCTTCGGTGGAGTTAGACCACGTAAATAGCGGAGCATGAGCGAGAGCGATCTTGTGCGCAGCCATGTATCGGGGCGGTTTCGTCCGCGTAGTCGCTTCGACTGCAGGACGAGAATTTGGCCTTCGGCGCCACCAAACCGGGGACAATCGAAGGGAGCTCTAGAAATTTGCCCGTCCACGCACTTGGCTTGCTGACAACCAGTGGAAGGGCAAGTGGATGCGCCATGGGAATTGTCATGCTCGCATCGCTGATCCTCGATTTCGCGCACGCCCATTAGCGCGAGAGCCTGAGCCGTGCCTAGGTCGACGCCAAGTAGACCAATGTCGAGACAGCCCGTCAGCCTCCGTCGAATTGGCAAATCGTTACGTTAGTGCGGGTGGTTGGCGGGCAGCACGTGGGTTACGCACGGCATGCGTCAAAACATTTGACAATGGGACTGGTTCGGTTGCTCACTACTTGCTGGAAGTCGGAGCGGTTTAAGTGAAGCACTTAGCACTTGCGTGGTGGCTTCTCACGGTTGGTTTGAGCGTTGCCTGTGGCGGCAAAGTTGGTGGTTCGAGTTCCTCCGCTAGCGGGACTTCAATTGCCTCCGGTGGTGCGTTGGCATCAGATCTTGCTGGGAGCCCAGGCTCCAGCTGCACTATCCGCGTTGCTAGAACAGGTAGTGACTCGAACAGTGGTGTCAACTTGACTGAGGCGTTGGCGTCTGTGCAGAAGGCACTCGACGTCTCAAGCACGATGATTGGCCAAGCGGTCTGTTCTATTGTTGAAGTCTGGGTCGCTACCGGCACGTATCGCCCAACCTACTTGGCAGACTCAGCCGATGCCAGATCGGCGACCTTCCAACTGGTTGCGAATGTGGACCTGTATGGCGGGTTTGCTGGTGACGAGTCATTGCGGACAGAAAGGAGCGTTGGCACCAACGTCACTATTCTCTCTGGTGACATCGGTACGCCAGCTCACACCAGCGACAACAGCTACCACGTGGTTACGGGCGTAACCGGAGCCACGCCCGACGGGTTTACCGTCACCGGGGGCAACGCGAATGGTTCCATGTACATTGTTGGCAAGTGCGGAGGGATGTACAACCTCGACACTTGCGTTCCGTCCGCCGTTGGCGGCGGGATGTACAACGATGAGGACTCTGCGCCAACGGTCACAAACTGCACGTTCACCGGCAACAGCGCTGTCACGGAAGGCGGCGGCATGTACTACAACGCCGACACCTCGCCGACGGTAACCGGCTGCACATTTACGGGCAATCGTGCCGGCCACTCCGGTGGCGGGATGTCCACCCAGGGCACCGCGCCGGTATTGGTGACAAACTGCATCCTTTGGAGTGACAAGGTGGGGACAAGTGTCAGTGAAATCTTCAATCCGTCTGTTCTTGGGCCTGAGCCACCTGCGCCTGCGAGGGTGAGTTACAGCATCGTTCAGAGCGGTTACGCATTGGGCACGAACATCATCACGGCTGACCCCCTCTTCGTCGACGCTGCAAACGGCAACCTTCATCTGAACGCAGGCTCGCCTGGCATCGATGCTGGCAATGGTTGCGCAAAATACGTCGCGCTGACCGATCAGGCCGACAACAGTCGATGGGACATGTCAAATGTTCCCAACCAGGTCGATGGCCTCGACATCGGTGCCTTCGAGTACCAGGGCACAGCAGGGATGGATACCCGCATCACTGACTTCAACTGCCCGTAGGGCGCCTTGCGGCACAACGCTTTGAGCTGAATGCGTAGGAGATGGTCCGACAGCAAGCCGATGTCCCAGCGCCCGAAGCGCCACGCTCGTGAGCGACAGGGTTACTTCACCCGTGCCCTATCGTCACTCCGCTGGCAGAGCAGGATAATTCTCGTGCCGCGTTCAGTTCCGAAGGATCCAGCTGTCGTAGAGTTCAAGCCTGTTGCCTGACCCTTTGGCCTCAGCGTGCAATTTGAGCCTTTTCTGGTCAGTACGACGAGCCAACGGTTTGGCACAGTGGTTGCTAGCGAACTCAACACCTCACCCGATGCGGTGCGATGACTGCTACAAACCCTTTGAATTGGATAACTTTCATCAGGCATGGGTTAAACTGTGCCAGATCCGAACCACGGGCAATGGCACAGTCGTGCGCCGTACGACGGGCAACAGGGTCTGGACGGGAGCAAGGTAATGCGAACCAAAAAGGTGGCGGCGGCGATACTGTGTGTCGCGGCGATGGGGTGCGAACCGAGTGAAAATACGCAGACGCCTTCCGCAGGTGGACAGGTTGGCGATGCGAGCGGAGGCGCTAAGATGGACACGACCGCAGAGTCGAATGGCGGCTCGTCGAACGGTGGGACCCGCAGCAACGGCGGAACCCCGCACGCTGGCGGCAATGGAACAGGCGGATGGGCTGCCACGGTCGGGATTGTCGTCACGGGTGGTACCGGCAATGCGGGAATGGCTGGGAATGCTGGTGCACGCAATATCGGTGGCAATGCCGGAACCACAGGCGCTGCAACAGGCGGGCGACCCAATTGCGACGCATTAGTGACTGACTTGACCTGCACGAAGGACAGCGACTGCTGCCTCGTCTACAACGGCTGCTACTCTGGCCTATGGCTTGTCAAAGACACGCAGAAAGCGGCCGTGAGTGCCTGCCTCTGGGCGCCATACATCATGGGGTGCCCCGCTTGTTGGCCTCCCGAAGTGCAGGTCAGTTGTCGAGTTGGCTTCTGCTACGCTGAGGAAATCACCCTCCCAACCAGCTACGACTTGACCCACGCTCGCGAGCCACATTGCGGGCTATTGCCGTTGGTCGGAGCGGCAGGCGCTGAATCACAGTACAAAGCCGCGTTTTCCGCAACAGCCGCTACAGCTGGGGCTGCTGGTGCCGCGGCTACCGGACCCACGTCGCAAACGGCTTTCGGCTGCAGCTACTACTGAGGCGGAGCACGAGAGACGCGATCGTCAATCGACTACCTGACGTAGACAGGCACCGAGCCTGGCGTTTTCGCGCCGCCCCCAAAAATAGAAAACGTCAACCGATGGGCAACCATGCAACGGTTGCCTCAATGCCAAGACGCCGGATCCCTTGCGCCAGTCCTGGGGATCTTGTGAAACGGGGGCGTCAATGATCACACGCACATCACCGATAGACCTTTCCCTGACGGAGGGGTTGCCTCACCCACAGCGGACGCTCACAATACATCGAGCAACCAGGCAGCTGAGATGCACGCGATTTTGTCCCGGCTGCATGTCCTCTGAAACCAGGACGCGGCTGCGCTCGTATCAACTGACAAGAAGAATCTGGGGACCCGAGCACCCATAAGCGAAAGCGACCCGCGACCCATGACAACCCTGTTTGAATCGACCACGTTGGGCAATCTGACACTGCAGAACCGCGTTGTGATGGCTCCCATGACTCGAAGTAGAGCCATTGGAAATGTTCCAAACGACCTGATGGCGCAATTCTACGCGCAACGTGCAAGCGCTGGGCTGCTCATTACAGAGGGCACATCACCATCGCCCAATGGCCTCGGCTACGCACGGATCCCTGGGATATTCAACGCTGAACAAGCCAGAGGCTGGCGCAAGGTCACTGATGCCGTTCACTCCAAGGGCGGCCTCATTTTCGTCCAGCTCATGCACACCGGCCGCGTGGTTCACCCCAACAATCTGCCATTTGGCGCGCGTATCGTGGCGCCTTCTGCCGTGACGTTGTCTGGAACGATGTGGACCGACAATGAAGGCATGCAACCGCACCCCACGCCCGAGGCCATGACGCAAGCAGACATTCAAACCTCTATCGCTGAGTTCGTTCATGCGGCTAAGCTTAGTGTCGAGGCCGGATTTGATGGCATCGAACTGCATGCGGCCAATGGCTATTTGCTCGAACAATTCCTAAATCCCAACGTGAACAAGCGCACCGATGCGTACGGCGGCAGCAATGAAGGCAGAATGAAGTTCGTGCTCGATGTTGCGGCGGCTTGCGCGGAAAAGATCGGCAAACAGCGGGTTGGTATTCGTGTTTCGCCCTATGGAGTATTCAACGATACCGGGGCTTTCGAGGGAGTTGACGAGTTTTACGGGCAGCTCACGAAGAAGCTTTCGGACATTGGCCTGCTTTACATCCACGTCGTCGACCACAGCGCGCAAGGTGCGCCCCCAGTCAGCGCCGAAGTCAAGCGACTCATTCGCGAGAACTTTTCAGGTACTTACATTCTCTCCGGTGGGTACGACGCCGCGAGCGCAGAGCGCGATCTCGCGAACAAGCAGGGTGATCTCGTGGCTTTTGCTCGGCCCTTCATCGCCAATCCGAATTTGGTAGAAAGCCTGCAGTCCGGTACGACCCTTCACGATTTCGACCCGGCCAAGCTCTATACACCCGGCGCTGATGGCTACACGGAATTCGAGTGGAATAGAGGTTCCGCAGGGCACGCTCCAACTTCGCAATAGACGCCCTGGAAATCGCTGCCGGCGGCTGCTACCCGCAAATCCCGGTGAGGAATGGTGGCCACCCGCACATCGACAGCGACGTCGATATGGCGGTCACGGGGCTCCCTGCAATGGGGTTTATGCGCACCCTGCTCGACGTCGAAGGCATTCTCGGTGCGGAAGTTCCTCTGGTACGCCTGGAAGAGACAAGCGCATCGTTGCGCCGTGAGATCGAACTCGCAGGGGAACTGCCACATGACCCCAGTTGAACTGGCTGAGGTCGTTCGGCTGCGGCTGGCCGCCCAGCTCAAGGAGGATCTCGGTGCACTGGCTGGCTCCGTGCCTGAAGGCCGCAGCTGGCGCGAAGACCGGACGCGGATCGGGTCGACGAACTCGGCCGAGTCGCGCTTGCCGCGCACGAGGCAGGTGCGACTCCTTTGGGTGAAGTGCGAGAGTGGCTGAATCGACCGCGGGACGGGGGCGCTTGAACGATGTTGGACTTTGACTAGTACTGGGACTCCCAAAACCCTTCGCCAATCCTAGGACCCGATTTTCGTGGGTGGCTCCGAGCACGTGCTGATCGATCACAAACATACCAACGACAGAGTAGTGAGTCGACCAACTGACGGCGCTTGGCGCGTTCGAATACGTCGGGGGGTAAATACTAATTCAGCCGACAGCAATCTGCAGCACGCTCTGCTCCACAAGTGAACCCGGTTGCGCGGTACCTCTGGTGAAGAGGCGTTGGCGCGCCATCGCGCCACGAACGTTTGGGAAATGCGCGACGGATGGCTCGAGCATCGCCCGGTTGCTCAGTGGTGCCGCCATTGCCACAAACCTGTGCGCGCAAGGCACAGTTCTACCCTCAAGCGTCACTACTTCGCGGTGTTGACTCAGGCACGGTGATTGCAGACCGATGCGCCTATGGGCAAGGTTGCACTCCCTGGACTCGTGGCATGCGTCGGGCTTACGCTCTTCGTGTCGGAAGTAGCCGCAGCGACCGAAGCGCCTCCGGCAGCGGACGTGTTTCTCGCCGGCAGTTTGGGAGCAAGCCGCTTTGATTTCGGTGGCGTCTCCCACCGTCCCTTCGTCGGTCTCGACGCCCTCATTCGTTGGCATGCACTAGAGGCTGGGGTTGGTGCGGAGTGGAAGACGATGGTCTCCTGGAACGCCCTGGACGCACACGTATCCCTCGGCCTCGCCTTGCCTCTCGCTCCAATACGGCTCGAGATTCTTGGTGTCGGTGGTGTCCGTGACTACCCGGACTGGGGCAGAGCATTCCTCGGCAGCGATCCGGGAGCAACCGCTGCGTTACCCTACGCGGGAGCACGTCTGCGTGTCAGCCACGAGCTGGCCCGCAAAAGCGGGGTCGCAGCTTTGCTCGGCATCAGCGCAGGTTACGACCGCGATCTCTGGCGCAAGCACGTTGATTACACCTACATCGACGAGCACTGGCTCAATCTCTTTGGCACCAGCGAACCCACGGTGACTCAGGGACATCAGGACATTGGTGCAAGCTACTGGTCCCTCGCACTCAACTTCGGAGTGACCGTCGGGCTCCTGTAGCGGGCATAGCCTCTGCCCGAACCAGCAAGGGCCCGCCTAGGACGGTTCCGTACCCCAAACACGACTCTCGCCAAAGTAAATCGCAACGTGATCATTGAGCGCGTACGACGTTGTTCCGAGGTAAGACCAATCGCCGGAAACGACGTACCCAACGATCCAAGTTGGAGTGTGAACTTGTACCTGGATCTCACTGATGCATGCCGCTGGTCCAAGTGACGTTGCTGCTGGAAGCGTCACTACGAGACTGTAGTCCGTCGTGCCGCGCATCGGAGCGACTGCGAGCGCCGCGGCGGTCACACCACTCAACGTGGAATAGGGACTGAGCGCAATCTGGGTGTCGGCGGCATCGTCCGTGCTGTACCAATAGACAATCCTCGCGCCGCCCAAATTGACCTGGCTCGTGCCGACGTTGCAGATTTGCAGCGAGACGCCTACCGAGTTTAGGCGCGCGGTCGGAGACGCCGGCAAGGTCGGCACCTTGGTGTAGACGCGCAAGGTGCCGAGAATGCACGTCGAATTCGAACAGATCTGACCTCCCTGGCAAGGCTGAATGCAGCCACCACAGTGGGCGCTGTCGTTAGTTGTGTCGATACAGCTAAAACCGCAGTTCATCAAGGGCGGAGCGCATTCCGTCGTGGCCGAACCGCCAACGCTTGTCGAGCCACCCAGCCCCGCATTGCCACCCGTACCGCGACCGCCGGTGTTGTCAGACGCTCCACCTGCAACCGCACCGCCGATCGCAAGGTTGCCTCCGGTGTTAGTGATGCCTCCGGTTGAAGTTCCCCCAAGGCCGGCGGTCGCACCACCTGCGGTGCCCCCTGCATCGCCAGTCGTTCCACCGAGCGCTTCGACAGATGTCGTCCCACCTAGCGTGGAATTCGCGCCACCCATCGCCGAAGTGCCGCCACGCGCCGATTGACCGCCGCCGTACGTTGCTGCAGTACCACCAGTTGTGGCTCCGCGAGCGTCCGAACTTGCCGAACTACACCCAAACGAGATTGCGCAGTAGGTGCCCAAGAGAACTAAGTGGAACTGTCGCATGATCGAGATTGCCCTTGCCTGGCGGCTCAAGGTAGCAGGTCCGGCGACAACTCGCCGAGAAAGCAATGACTACATTAAATCCGACATCGCCAGTCCTCCCGGTGAAAAACCGGCCTCATTGTCAAAAAGTTCCTGTGCGATGCTCGCACGCGCTAGCCCACCGCACTTTGCTCAAACCCCAAGCCCCTGCGCCGTTCATCGCGCGCAAGGCGCGGCAAATCTGCACAAGTGCCCGTGATCGGAAGACCTGGCCTTCGCACCAAATCGCATGTCCGGGATGGCCAAACGCACCCCGCCGTCGCCACGTCGCACCGACACCAACGTCACGGCACCAACAGCGAATGGATGCAGCAAGCGCGGGCTACTGCGTCCAGGGCACGCCTTTCGCGTTGCAGTTGTAGAACGAGCGGTATTGCGAATCGGTGGTTAGACCAAAGCTTGAGATCTGGCTGTAGGAGGCACAAGTTGGGCGGCAACAGTCCTCCATGGTCGTGGTTTCGTACAGGTTGTTGGTGCTGGACGTCTTGGACCAAAAGTCAGAATCCTTCGACGCTTGCGCAGCCGTCTTTACGTCTTTCTTCACCGACTTCAAGCCCTGCGGGGCAAGCTTGCACCCAGTGACCCGCGTGAGATGTTCCGGGCATTCGACGCGCATCGCGTACACCGACCAATTCAGGTGGTAGAAGGTGTCGATCGTGTTCGCTTTGAGGCAACCCTTGCTACCGAATTCCGTCAAGCCGGGAATGTCCGAGGCGATCTTGTTGCAAGTGTCGGTCGTCTTCTTCACGCACGCCGCCGAGCTGAGAGTCGCGTCGGTAACCCAATGCTTGTCCGAGGTCTTGCACTCCGCATCCCACAGCGAGGCAGGCTTTACACCACCGCTGCCGGGTTGACCATCGAGCGGATAGCTCGTGTACATGTACTTGCGCGCGCTGGCATCGGCGCCTGAATTCGGCAGAAGGAAACACCCGTTCTGCGCGCCCATGCCACCAGCCGGCATGTAGACATCGAAAGTGGTTGGCGTGGCCGCCGTGTTGAACGACTGCACGATGAGCGGCGGGGGAACCGTAATGGCCGAAGCGGGGGGAACGGGGTTGTCTGGGTTGACCTGTGCCTGCCGATCGTTGCTCGGGCTTGGATAGGCATAAACGAGCTGGTAGCACTGGCAGCAAGAATGGACGGTGCCGTCGATGCCGCCCCGGTCTGGGTCGTGGCCAACCACAGCGTAGTGGAAGCCCTGCATGCCGTCGTCGATCGCAGCCTGCTCCATTTCTGGGCTGAACAACAGGTTGCGCTGGCACATGTACTCGCGATCGGCGTTCGGTTTTGCTGTTGGGCTTTCACAAACGCTGGCAGTTTGACACTTTCCGCCGCACTTGCTGGCGGTATTGCCCTCGACACAGCCTGTTGTCGGATCGTTCGACCAGGGCAGCTGATCGAGATCGTGACACTGGTCAGGCGGTGGCAGCATATAGTTCACCGCAGCGCCACCGGCACCAGAAGCTGCCACTATGCTTGTGCCGGCATTGCCGCCGCTGCCACTCGTACCGCCCGCGGCCTTGCCCCCGCTCGCGGTCGAGCCACCATTGTTCGAGGTAGCGCCGGACGAGCCGCCACCGGAGGTCGAAGCCCCGCCAACACCGGTGGCTCCTCCAGTCGCTGCAGACGCACCACCCGCTGCCGTTCCAGAGCCGCCTTTCGCTGGCGAACCGCCCGCCGCGGTGACTCCACCTTGCGAGCCCCCAGTTTGCGAGCCTCCGCCATTGCCCGTCGAAGTACTGGAGCTGTTTCCGCCTGCCTGAATCGAGCTGCTGGTAGTCGTGGAACCACCAACATCTGCCCCAGTACCACCGCTGGCTATCAACAGTGGTTGGGTTTTCTCCGACGAACAAGCAAGCAATGCAGCAGTGGCCGAAAGATACATGAAGATTGGAAGCGTTCTCATGGCGCGGTTCGCAATATGTACCAGCTTTTCGGCGAGGATGCCGAGAGCAAAAACCGGGATTGCACTGGAGATGCTGTCGCAGTTTGTACGCTCTTCGCCGGGTATGCCGAGAACGTGCCTCGTGAGTCCGTTGAGCGCATGGCCAAGCACGGTGACAACGCCCGCCAACCCGAGCAACTCCGTCGTTGACAAAGCCAGTTGTTGGGATGGCCATGGACCTACTTGAGCCTACTAAAGCGTGAGGCGCGTGCCCTTGTTCAACTCGGTCGCAATGCTGAGTGTTCCGCCGGATTGCTCGACGGCCTTGTTGAGCACCGATAGGCCGACGCCACGCCCCGACAGTTCCGTTACCTACTTCGTCGTGGTAACGCCGTCGCCCAAGACGAGCATGATCCGCTTAGGACGAAACTGCAACAAGCGTCTCGAACGGTATCGTAGCTTCGACACAACCACTTGACCACGGGGCTAATTGCGTTGGCCGCGGTGACGACTCTCGACGGAACGGACGGCAACTCGTATATTCGTCGGATTCTGCTGCAGAACATGGCTCTTCGAGTGCTATCTCCGCCCATTTCGCTGGCCTCATGTCTATACTGGCGGCCGTAAATTGATTCAAGGAAACTCAACTCAATGCGCGTCTTTGCCTTCAACACGGCGTGTCTTATTTCGTGCATCTGCATGATGGCCTGCCACCACGGCACGGCACCGCATGCAAGCACCCCCAAACCCTTCGCGTCATCGAAACCGCCTTCTACCAACAGCCTTGCCCGAACTCCGAATTGGATCATCCAAGCGCCTCAGTCCGAATGGGCAATCACCGTTCGCATCGCACTCGGTGACGAACAGTTCCTGTTGCTTGGCAAACATGGCGAGCGCTGGCAGGATGAGAAGGGCGCAGCTGGAGGGCTTAAGGCGGCTCGCTTTCTAACCCCCGAGCCGCTCGTCGGTGCTCGTCGCTTGGACGACGGTAGCTGGGTCTTCTTGGGTCAATCGAGCCGCGTTTACCAAGCGGCGTCTGCGCTCGGAGAATTGACAGAGGCACACGCGCCCGCTCGGTCGGCTTATCGCGCTGCTGTCGGCAAGGCGAGTTTTCTCGTCCTGTCACAGCAACGCGAACTCTTTCGTTCGGTTGATGCGGGAGCAACCTGGAAGGAAATCGCACTACCCGAGTCTGGTTTCACGCCGGTGGACCTCGCTCTTGATGCGGCTGGTCACGGCGCGGTCTTGGCCAGTCCCGAGCGGCTCTTTGCCACCTTCGACGACGGCGCCACGTTCGAACGTCTTGCAACCGACGCAGGCGAGCTTGAGACCGTCAATTTGACCTGGGACGGTCGCGTCGAGGTTGCTGCCAGCCGAGTACTCGGGGATGCATTCGAAATCATGGGCCCACCCGCAGCACGGCGGTTGGTTCGCCCTCATCGACCCTGGAAATACGGCACGAGTCGAACGGTTGTGTCCAACGCGCTTGCCTTCGGGGACTATTTCGCGTTCGTCGCTCAACCGGAAGGCGAAAATGGCCAACGGAAACAACTGGCCGTGGGCCGCTTTGGGCAGAAGCCGAAGTTCCACGACGTGCCCGAGTTTGACACCTGTCAGAAGATTTTCCTGAGTGGCTTCAACAATGAGCTCGAGATTGGTTGTGTCGCATCGAACGGTGCCAACGATCCGGATTCACTGCACCTTCAACTATTTCGAACCCAACCCGGTCGCGACAGTGTAGATCCCGATGGCACAGTCGAAAGCATTTCGCCGGAACTCCTTGCGACGCTACCAGAAGGCCCCTTGTGGCTCGGCCCGAATGGGTGGCTGTTCGTGCATCGGGGCTGCCATGATTCCGTGTGTCCGCCGATCCTGCTGCGCCCAAATTGGCAAGCAGGTCTCGCGCCAGCATTGAACTTCGAACACGTTGAACCCATTAGTGTGGCATTCGACGAGGGAAATCAACGCGCCCTGCTGCTTCTTAGACAAGAGAACGCCGATGCCAAGGTATGGCAATGGACGGCTTCCGAAGCGGAACCTTCTCCTCTCAAACTGGATGAACTCGATTTGGCTCGCTTGAATGACGCCAATCGCTACGGCGGAAGCGTCAACTTCGACCCAGGTGTTGGCGTCATTTTGGTATTACCAAATGGCGTGTACTTTGAGCACCCGAAGGCGGCCGGACCCGGCTCGTCCAAAGCAGCGCACTTCTTATCCGTCGAACTCGATGGTCACATCAGCCTGGTTGGTCGCCACGGCCTGACTTGGAAAAGGGGCACAAAAACTGGCCTACAGGAGACCTTCGACCATGGCCTGACTTGGCAAGACGCGACGTCACCCTTCGACACGGAGACAACTCCTTCGTGTTCACGCGCTGGCTGTGTCTTCAGCGCTACGACCACGATGCGCGTCGGCTTCGCTGAGTCGCCTTCGGGCGAACAGAAGGCTGCCATTTCAGAGGAGATCGCCTCGGCCATTGGCACCCCTGAGCTTGCGCGACCTGCTGTCATTCAATGTGAGGCCATCGGTTCGCCGCAACCGGTCAACTTGAGCGCGATTCCATCAGCCTACGATCTTGAGCCTACGGCGCAGCACCAGCTCGTCCAAATCGTCCAGAATCCGAATGGAGCCACGGCGCTCGAATTCGTTGCGAACGATCCGAACCGTTCATCGTTGCGCCTTCCGCTCTTCGCGAGCCGCAGCATGACTTCACGCGCGCGTGTCGAATTCATTCGTCGCAGCGATGCGCTCTTGGCGATTCGGTATGATACGTTACCGCGACGCAAAGACCAAAAAGCTTTCATCAATCTCGAATTGGCTTGGTTCATCCGCAACAACACGCCCGACCTGAGCGCAATTCATCATGCGAACATCGCTCAGGTCAGCCTGCCCGAGACCTGGTCGCCATCGAGTCCGCTGTCGTTACAAAGCGCGCTTCGTTTCGCTATCGGCGAGGGTGGGGTACTCATTGTAGGGCCCACGCAAATGGATTGGGTGAGCGTTGAGGGCGTCGCACGTTCTGTCAGTTCGAACGCCTTCAATGCCGCGCCTTTTGACGACCTTTCCACCTGCAGCTTGCTGCGTGGTGACGCTCACCCTCGCCTCCAGTGTGCGTCCGGAACGGCAGTACAGTTCTTTCAGTTCGCCGGCTCCAAAGACCTCAGCGGTTGGGTTCGGAAACGCTCGATCCAGATCGCGCCACCCAATCTGAGTGAACACGCGCAACTCGAGTTGGCGCATTGGGGAAGTTTGCCAGGGGTAGTCCTGATGAGCCGCGAGGACGAGACCGAACGGCTGCTATTTGCGCAGCTTTCGGGCATGCTAAGCCCGCCTGTGGTCTATCCAATCCCGATTTCAAGCGCTCCTTCCACTTGGACCGTTTGTGGGATGGAAGAACGGAGCTGGCCACGGCTCACTATTCCTGTCGCCTTGCGGCATCGTCCGTATGTTGCGTTAGCGGCGGGGCGACTCAACACAGACTTCGGAGAATCGGTGACTTATTCGGTAAAATCGCTCGTCGTACATACGAAGGACGCCAAAGCCTGCGTTTCAAGCCTCTACGCTTCCGCAGTACCCGGGGCTTTTGGTCTCATGGACACCATCGAGCAGTCTGCCAACACCACCGATGCAGGGGCAGTGTTGATTCACCCTTCCGAAGCGGGAAACTTTGGAACTTTCTACGAAATGGCCGCCGACACTAACGGGCGCGCGACGCAACACCCGCTGCGTTGTCGCACATCGCGGTAGATGGTGCCGACCGCAGGCGGGCAACAGGTGCGGATGCAGTTGTTTGCCGGTCTCGCGATCGGAGCCATTCATTGGGGCTAGATTTATCCGCCTAGCGCACATTCGCACGTTCCAAGCGTTCTCGCAGACGCCTCAGGACTGGCCTGTGTCCACATCGAACTGACCGCCGTCGAGGGCAGTCGCGAAATCGATTTCATCAGGGATCTGGTCTAACTGCTTGCGTCCGGAATAGGCCGCTCGATTGATGACCCGAAAAGCTGCGTTGCCCGAGTCTATGCGCTGCTCCAGCTTCTGAGCTTCTTGGCCCTCCGCGATCTCGTGACGTGTTCTGAAAGGTTCCTGGCAACGCGCTGCGACCTCATGCACCACGAGGAACGAGAGCCTATTCCCTTCGAAAGAGGTCTGCACCATGAACAGAACACCGAAATCTATCGCTTGCGTTGTGCTCGGATCCCTCTGCGCCGCCTGTTCGTCGGACAACGGGATGGCAACGCAAGCGAACGGTGGGCAGAGCACGACCGGCACCGGCGGGTCGGGGATTGGTGGCTACACTGGCCTGGGTGGCGGAACCGTTAGCCAGGGTGGTAACAACAATGGACCCACTGCTGGCGGTTCCGGCAGCTTAGGCGGAAACTCTGTGGTTGGTTCGGGCGGAACCGCTGCCAATGGTGGCAGCTCTGCCGCTGGCGGCTCAGCGGGACGTACGAGTGGAGGATCCAGCGTCGCAGGGATCGGTGGCGGGGCGACCGGCGGCACAGTGGTCAACCCAGGGGGCGGTGCAGGCGGCCGCGCTAACGGCGGTGCAGGCAGCAGCGGGGCCGGTGGGTTGAGCGTAACAGGCGGCTCTGGAGGCGGGGCAACCGCCGACGTGTGCCCCAAGGCTCAGGCCCAGGCTTGTTACTACGTGGCTCCGACTGGCAGCGATACCAACGCTGGCACCGTGACTGCACCCTTTCAGACGATCACCAAAGCCCGCGACGTGGTGCGCACGATCAACACCAGCATGACTGGCGACATCTACGTCTACCTACGAGGCGGTGACCATCGGATCACCAGCCCGATTGCTTTTGACGTCAAGGATTCGGGCTCGGGCGCGTTTAGGATCTACTACCAAGGCTATCCCGGAGAGACACCAGTTATCAACGGCGCGAAGAAGGTCACGGGGTGGACCGCGAGCAGCGGCGGCGTGTACAAGGCTACGCTCGACCGCAAGACCAAGTTGCGGAACCTCTATGTGAACGACGCGCGCGCCAACATGACCAGCAAGACCGTCTCGTGCAAAGGCAGTACCGGGACCTACGCGGTGACTTCCGGGCAAGGCACTTGGGCATGGGCCGCAGGCAGCGGCTTCGACGGCGTCCAATACGCCACCTCGGACGTGCCGGAAATCACCAGCAACAAAGACGACCTGGAGATCGTCAACCAAACCTTGTGGAACGAGAACATCGTGTGCGTAAGAGACGTGGTCGCCACCGGCGGCAACAGGGGGTTACTGTTGCAGCAGCCCTACGGGGCCATCGCCCAGTTACCAGACTCGGGCGCCAACTTCTCCGCGACGGGCTCGCATACGATCTTCAACGTGTTTGCCTGGTTGACCTCGCCGGGGCAGTTCTATTTCGACAAGACGACGGGGACGCTCTACTACTATCCCCGAACGGGTGAAGACATGAGCACCGCGGATGTGGAGGCACCGGTGGCGGAGACGCTGATCGAAATCGCCGGAACCTCGAATACCAACCGGGTCAAGAACATCACCCTCCAAGGGATCACCTTCGCCAACACGGAATACAGCCTCTACAAGGTCGAGGACTCCTACGGCAAGTCGAGCGTCCAGGGGGCCACCATCTACATCGCGTACGGGAAAGGCAAGAGCATCCACGACTGGAAATACGAGATCATGGACACCCTGCCTGCCGCGATCCTCGTGAATAGCGCCGATTCGATCGACATCGTGGGCAACGTGGTCAAACACAGCGGCAACGAAGGCATCTCGATGATCAATGACGTGATCAATTCCAACATTATCGGAAATTCCGTCACCGACATCGCTGGCAGCGGCATGACCATCGGGCACCCCCAGCATGTCTATC
>Ga0302321_100000042_pt1 | contig 112191 bp, 79 predicted proteins | sample Fen_T0_1_FD_202505 | JGI IMG/M metagenome (GOLD analysis project Ga0302321, IMG submission 202505) | Peat permafrost microbial communities from Stordalen Mire near Abisko, Sweden - Fen_T0_1 | ecosystem: Environmental > Terrestrial > Soil > Wetlands > Permafrost | place: Sweden: Abisko...
CGGGCGGCAGGTGGCAGTGGTAGTCAATGATGGGCATCTGCGCCGCATAGTCGTGAAACAGCCGCTTGGAGCAGTCATCGGGCAGCAAAAAATCAGCATTCATAAAGGGGGTCATGGGGTTCTCCGTGGGATAGGGGAAATAGGTAGGTTAAGAACTCTATATCAAGCAAAACTCGACATCAACCAAAATGAAACAGCGTTTTAATCCAATGCAAGCTGCCTTTGACTTACCGCAAACTTACCCAAACTAAAAATGGAATTTTGTTTCAAAAATTATTGGTCACTGTTCGATTTTGGCGTATATTTGCCGCACTTGCTGAGGAAGCCAGAGCGCACCCCTGGTAAGTTTGTTCGGCGGCGTTTCCCCTGTTTATTCTTAACGATGAGGCAATTATGAAAAAAAATGTGAAGAAAATCTTGGCAACTGCACTGGTAGCAGCGTTCGCAGTAGGTAGCGTTTACGCTCGGGACTTCCGCTCGGCTGATGTGCATCCCCAAGATTACCCCACAGTGATGACTGTGAAAAAAATTGGTGAGATCATCAGCCAAAAGACGGGTGGCAAGTACAACATCAAGGTTTTCGGCAATAGCGCTCTGGGATCTGAAAAAGACACGGTTGAACAAGTGAAGATCGGCGCGCTGGACATGGTTCGCGTCGGCTCTGCGTCGTTCCACGGGATCATCCCAGAAACTCTGGTGCCTTCGTTCCCATTCATTTTCCGCGACATCAAGCATTTCCGCGCTGCGATGAACGGCCCTGCCGGGGAAGAAATCCTGGCATCCTTTGACAAGGCTGGCTTCATCGGCTTGGCATTGTGGGAGTCTGGTGCACGCTCGATGTACGCCAAGAAACCAATTCGCACACTGGCCGATGTCAAAGGCTTGAAGATCCGCGTTCAACAATCGGACTTGTGGGTCAGCCTGATTCAGGCCATGGGTGCCAACCCCACACCGATTCCGACTGCTGAAACTTACACGGCACTGAAGACCGGGCTGGTGGATGCTGCTGAAAACAACTACCCATCGTATGAAGTGGCAAAACATTACGAAGCCGCTCCTATTTACAGCGAAACACAACACGTGATGTCGCCTGAAGTGCTGGTGTTCTCCAAGAAAGTGTGGGACACCTTGTCCCCAGAAGAACACAAGATCATCCGTGACGCCGTCAAAGAAGCGACCCCTTACTACATTGACCTGTGGACCAAGAAGGAACTGGCTTCCAAAGAAGCAGCCAAAAAGGCTGGCGCAACGTTCATTAACGACGTCAACAAGCCTGAGTTTGTGGCTGCAATGAAGCCTGTCTGGGACAAGTTCTCCCCCACACCTCGCCTGAAGGATTTGGTCCAACAAATCGTCAACACAAAATAATCTGCTATTCGTCGTTGGATTAATGGTAGTGCCCGAAAGCAGTTAAAGCTTTCGGGCATTTTGTTGGAGTAAAGATATGAAATGGCTAACGTGGCTGAACAGTCGTCTGTCACGCTGGGCAATGTACATTGCTGTGGCGTGTTTGCTAGGTATTGTTGGCGTGGTTTTTGGGTCAGTGATCTGGCGGTATGCGCTCAATGATGCTCCCGCATGGTCTGAACAGGTGGCCTTGATCTTGGTGATCAATGTGGCGATGTTTGGTGCCTCGGCCGGAGTGCGTGATGAAGGGCACATCGGTATGGAGTCCCTGGTCGGCTTGTTGCCCGCCAAAATTCAATTTTGGGTCGGTAACGCGGTTGGTGTGATCACCATCATTTTTGGTGGTTTCCTCGCTTGGGGCTGCTGGGCCATGGCCAGTTCAGTTTGGACCAACCTGATCCCAACCCTGGGCATTTCCGAGGCCTTTCGTTACCTGCCCTGCATTGCAGCAGGCGTGATGATTGTTCTGTTTTCTATTGAGCATCTGATCGCGATGTCTACCGGCACGAAGGTGAATCCATCATGGCACTGACCGTACTCTGTGTTAGCTTTTTGGTATTTTTGTTGCTCGGGGTGCCTGTTGCCTTCTCGATCGCGTTGAGTTGTATTGCAACCTACTGGACCGAAGGTTTTCCGCTGGAACTGGCATTCCAGAACATGATTTCTGGCATGAACGTGTTCTCGTTCCTGGCGATCCCTTTCTTCATTTTCTCGGGCGAGCTGATGCTGCACGGCGGCATTGCTGACAAGATCGTCACTTTTGCCCGCAACCTGATCGGTCACCGCCGCGGTGGTCTGGGCATGGCCAATGTGGTGGCTTGCACACTCTTCGGTGGTGTGTCTGGTTCTCCCGTGGCAGACGTGTCGGCCATGGGCGGCGTGATGATCCCGATGATGAAAAAAGAGGGTTACAGCGCTGACTATGCGGTCAACGTCACCACCCACGCCGCCCTCTGCGGCGCACTGATGCCGACATCGCACAACCTGATCATTTATGCATTTGCCGCATCCAGTACCAGTGGTTTGCTCGCAGGCAAAGACGTCATGATCAAAGGTGTTTCGATCGGCGACATGATGTTTGCTGGCTTACTGCCCGTCTTGGTGTTGATGGCGTGCATGCTGTTTGCAGCCTACTGGGTTGCTAAAAAAGAAGGCTACCCAATCCGTCCAGACGGCAGCAGCAAGCTGGATAAGTTTGCCGGCTGGAATGCCGTGCTGGTCTCCGGTGTGGCCGCTTTGCCTGGCATGTTTGTGGTGGCGATCATCTTGGGCTGCATCGTCATGGGTATCACAACCGCTACGGAAGCGGCTGGTATTGCGGTGGTTTACTCGCTGTTCTTGACCTTTGTTGGTTACCGCACGATGACTTGGAACAAGCTGATGAAAGCGGGCGCCAAGGCAGCCAAGACCACAGGTGTGGTGTTGCTGCTGATTGGTGTGTCCACCATGTTCCAGTACATCATGGCGATTCTGGAAATCCCGGACAAGACAGCAGAGTTGTTGCTGGGCGCAACGACTGATCCGATCATCATGTTCTTTTTGATCAACTTGATCTTGTTCCTGTTGGGCACGTTCATGGACATGGCATCGACCATCCTGATCTGCACGCCGCTGTTTCTGCCGCTGGCTATTCATATGGGCATGGGTCCGGTTCAGTTCGGTATCGTCATGCTGCTCAACTGTGCGCTGGGTCTCAACACGCCACCGGTGGGAACCACCCAGTTTGTGGGCTGTGCAATTGGTGAAGTCTCGGTCGAGCAGGTCATGAAAAGCATCTTGCCGTTCTACGGCGCATTGTTTGCCGTGATGGCCGTCGTGACGTATGTCCCGGCCTTCTCCACCTGGATTCCGAGTCTGCTAAAAGGCATCGCGGTCTACTGATACAGGCGAGAACCCAGCCAGTTCCGGCATGGGTTCTCTGTCACGTTTTGAAACTCTCCGCGGCTTTATGCCGCGGAACTATTGAGGGGAACCCAATGCCATCTTCTGTTATTCGTTTGCAGCCCAATGACGATGTGCTGATCGCCACCGAGCAACTGTTGCCTGGCACCTCGCTGCTCGCCGACAACCTGGTGGTGCGGGACATGATTCCGCCGGGGCACAAAGTGGCTTCGCACGACATTGCGCAAGGTGACCCTGTGCGCCGGTACAACCAGATCATCGGTTTTGCCAAGGTCAATATCGCCGCAGGGCAGCACGTGCACTCGCACAACTTGAGCATGGGCGAATTTGAGCGTGACTATGGCATTGGCCAAGGCGTTCATGAGTTACCCAAGGTCGAGCATCCTGCCACCTTCATGGGCTACAAACGCGCCAACGGCAAGGTGGGCACGCGCAACTACATCGCGGTCATCGCCTCGGTGAACTGTTCGGCCACGGTGGTTCGTGCCATTGCCAGCCATTTCAGCCGGGAAAAACTGGCCGCCTACCCCAATATCGACGGTGTGCTGGCCTTGCCGCACCCGCTCGGATGCGGCATGGGCGTGGTCAGTGAGGGGATGGACATCCTGCGCCGCACGATGGTGGGTTATGCCCAACACCCCAATTTCGCAGGTGTGTTGTTTGTCGGATTGGGCTGCGAGCAAAACCAAATCGCCCAAATCGTTGAAATGGTGGGTGCCCACGAAGAAGGCATGCTGCAAAAATTGGTGATGCAAGCCGAGGGCGGCACGACAGCAGCCATCAAGAAAGGCATTGAGCAAATCACGGCCATGCTGGAGCGCGCCAACACCTACAAGCGTGAGGCGGCTTCGGTCAGCAACCTGATTGTGGGTCTGAACTGCGGTGGCTCTGATGGTTATTCAGGCATCACCGCCAACCCGGCGCTGGGTGGTGCATCGGACATGCTGGTGTCCCATGGTGGCACCACCATTCTGTCGGAAACACCCGAGGTCTACGGCGCAGAACACCTGTTGACGCGCCGCGCCGCCAGCCCGGAGATCGCCAACAAGCTGATTGACCGGATCAAATGGTGGAAGGACTACACCACCCGCAATGGCAACCAGATGGACAACAACCCGTCGGTCGGCAACAAGGCGGGCGGCCTGACGACCATTTTGGAAAAGTCTTTGGGAGCGGTTGCCAAAGGCGGCACCAGCACACTCAATGGCGTTTTCCTGTATGCCGAACCAATCACCGCCAAGGGTTTTGTCTACATGGACACCCCCGGCTACGACCCGGTGTCTGCCACCGGCCAAGCGGCAGGCGGCGCGCAAATCATCTGTTTCACCACCGGTCGGGGCTCAGCGTTTGGCTGTGCGGGTGTGCCAACCATCAAGCTGGCCACCAACAACGCACTTTATGAGCGCATGCAAGACGACATGGATGTGAACTGTGGCGACCTGATCACCGGCACCCCCATGACCGAAATCAGCCAGCGCATCTTCGACGCCATCATTCGCCACGCATCGGGCGAAAAGGTTCGCAGCGAAGAACTGGGCTACGGCAACGACGAGTTCTTGCCGTGGCAAGTCGGCGCGGTGATGTAAATATCAAATTAATAGCATGCTTGGTAGACCAAATAAGGGCTACAGGCATTTTTACCCATTTTTTTAGGAGCGTAAGCATGGCAGCAAAAGATCGTATGGCAGTCCTTTCGGCAATGATGGAACAAAGCATCATTCCAGTTTTTTATCACCCAGATGTTGAACTGTGTATCAACGTCATCCAGGCCTGCGCCAACGCCGGTGCCAAGTGCGTCGAGTTCACCAACCGCGGCGACTTTGCCGCCCAGGTGTTCCTGGATGTCACCCGTCACTTTGCCAAGGCAGACCCATCGGTGATCATGGGCGTGGGCTCGATCGTCGACGCACCTACCGCTGGCTTGTTCATTGCCAACGGTGCCAAGTTCGTGGTGGGCCCACTGCTCAATGCAGACGTGGCCAAGGTTTGTAACCGTCGTGGCGTTCCCTACAGCCCTGGCTGCGGCTCTGCCACCGAAATTGGTGATGCGCAAGAACTGGGCTGCGAAATCGTCAAGGTGTTCCCTGGCTCGTCTGTGGGTGGCCCCGACTTTGTCAAGAGCGTGATGGGCCCCATGCCCTGGAGCCGCATCATGCCTACAGGCGGTGTGGAACCCACCGAAGAGTCACTGCGCAAGTGGTTTGGCGCTGGCATTGTGGCCTGCGGCATTGGCTCCAACATGATCACCAAAAAACTGCTCGATGCCAAGGACTACAAAGGCATCGAAGACAACGTGCGCAAGACGGTCCAACTGGCCGCCACCATCAAGGCCGAACTGGCCGCCAAATAATCTGTCAAGAAGGAATCGCAAAAAATGTCAGCACTTATTGTTAAACCCGCATCGGAAGCCAAATGGGACTGCGCGTCGTTTGGCGAAGTCATGTTGCGCTTTGACCCCGGCTTTGGCCGTGTGCGCAATGCCCGCAGCTTCAACGTTTGGGAAGGCGGCGGTGAATACAACGTGGCCCGCGCCATGCGCAAATGCTGGGGCAAACGTGCCGCTGTCGTGACCGCCCTGCCCAAGAACGACTTGGGCTGGTTGGTTGAAGATCTGATCATGCAAGGCGGCGTCGACATGAGCCACCTGATCTGGCGTGATTTTGACGGTCTGGGCAACAACACCCGGGTTGGTCTGAATTTCACTGAAAAAGGCTTTGGCGTGCGCCCGGCACTGGGTTGCTCTGACCGTGGTCATTCTGCGGCCTCTCAAATCCGTCCTGGCGAAGTCAACTGGGAAAAGCTGTTTGGCGAAGAAGGCGTGCGCTGGTTCCATACCGGTGGCATCTTTGCGGCGCTGGCCAGCAACACCGCAGAAGCCGTGATCGAAGCGGTGGAAGTCGCCAAGAAGTACGGCACCGTGGTGGCTTATGACCTGAACTACCGCGCGTCCTTGTGGAAGAGCCAAGGCGGCAAAGAAGGTGCTCAACGCGTCAACCGTCACATTGCCAAGTACGTCGATGTGATGATTGGCAACGAAGAAGACTTCACCGCCTGCCTGGGTTTTGAAGTGGAAGGCGCCGACGAACACCTGACCAACATCGAAACCGAGAGTTTCAAGAAGATGATTCAGGCTGCTGTGGCTGCATTCCCCAACTTCAAGGTGGCTGCAACCACCTTGCGCAAGGCAACCACTGCCACGCTCAATGACTGGTCTGCCCTGCTGTACTACGAAGGCAATCTGTACCAATCGATGAAGCGCGACAGCCTGGAAATCTACGACCGCGTTGGCGGTGGCGATGGTTTTGCCTCTGGCTTGGCCTACGGTTTCCTGGAAGGCAAGGGCCCACAAGCCGCCGTGGAATACGGTGCAGCTCACGGTGCTCTGGCCATGACCACCCCTGGCGACACCTCCATGGTGCGCGTTGAGGAAGTCGAAGCCGCGATGAAGGGCAAGGGCGCACGCGTGATTCGCTAAGCGCTTGAGGTGGGGCAACGGTGCCCCACCGGCCCAATCCCAGGTGTATCCGGGTTTGGGCTAACCAACAAAATGGAAGCATAAATGCTTTCATTTAAATAGCAGAAGGCCCTTGCAAAACAAGGACCTTCTGCTATTTTCTTTCATAATCCGTCAGGCCACTACCGCGCTGACCGGGGTGCCACGCCAGGCGTGGCACCTGCACACCCTAGGCTTTGGTGACTGCGGCTTTCATGAACTCAGCCACCCGTGCTTCGGTTGGCAGCGGCGCCACAGCACCATACCCCTGTGTGGACAATGCGGCTGAGGCTACCGCCCAACGAGCGCTGGTAAAAACGTCTTCCCCACGCGCACGTCTGGCCAGGTAGGCACCGTTGAAGCAGTCCCCTGCCCCGGTTGCGTCCACCGCCTTGACGGGGAACGCTGCAATTTTCTGGATCTCTTTGCCGTCAGAAACCATCACGCCTTCGGACCCCATCTTCATGACCACCACTTTGGTGCCCATCTTGTGTGCCCAACCGATCAGGTCCTCTGGCGCATGCAGTCCGGAAATCTTGATCAGCTCTTCTTGACCAGGCAAAAATTCATCGGCCAGCGCAATGGTTTCAATGACGGTCGAGCTCGCATCTGCCAACGACCACAGCGCAAATCGCAAATTGGGGTCATAAGAAACACGAGCGCCCGCAGCACGAGCCATGGCGATCGCTGCGCCAACAGTCTCATGTGCACTGGCACTGATGGCCTGGCTGATCCCGGTGACATGCAGATATTTGGTATTGCCAATCAACTCGGGCGACAGGTCTTGCGGCCGCATGCCGCTGGCGGCAGACCCTTTGCGCAGATAAGAAAAATGGTGCCCATCCAGGTCGTGGTGAACAAAGTAAACACCTGTGGGCGAATCTTTGTGCACATGCACCGCACTGACATCCACCCCCTCAGATTTCCAAAGCGCCAAACACATGTCGCCCAGTGCGTCACTGCCAATCAGCGACACATACGCACAGCGAGCACCCTGCCTAGCCGCCGCGATGGTGGTGTTGGAGGTGTCGCCACCGAACCCTTGCAGGTACATCCGGCCATCACCTTGGGGAATCTGGTTGAACTCCACCATGGCTTCGCCAAGTGCCACCAGATCAAATTGATGCGTCATTTCATAAACTCCGTAAATAGGGGCAGGTTAGCCAAACACCCAGCCTGTTGCATCACAGATCGGGGTACCTGGCGAGAGAATCATCAAACAAGAAAGTCGTCACGCCGTGGCGAGAACTGGTCCAGCAGGATACCGCCCTGCTCTAACGACACCACGCCGTGCCACACCTGGCGCGGCGCAATAAAAGAGTCACCAGCCTTCAAGGTGCGCTTGACTCCTGCGACCTCAACCTCGAAAGACCCAGCCACCACAAACACGATCTGGTCATGGGCTTCATGGGCATGCGGTGTGCCGATCGACCCTTTGTCGAACTGCACCATCACAGACATCAGGTCAGGCGTATGACCGACGATTTTGCGCCGAATGCCATCCCCCAGTTCAATCCAGGGGGTGTTGGTGTTGTCAAAGAAATGTTCCATAGAAGTACTCACTCAGTGGTTAAACAGGCAACGATTTTCAGAAAAATACAAGCTCATCACGACAAGCCGTTGCCGATAATGTATCATCCAACAATCATTTTGAAACGCTGGTTCAATAAATAGTAACTTCATTTCAAAAATGTTGCGAGTTGCGCCAATGTTGGCTGCAACCAGGATCAACCTAGCGCCGCATACGGCCAATACCGAGGGAAACCATGGAAATTCGCCAACCCATCCACAGCGACCACGTTCGCACACTTGACACCGAAGGGCTGCGCAAGCAGTTCTTGGTTGAAGACTTGTTCAAAGCCGATGAAGCCACACTGACCTATAGCCAGATTGACCGCATCATCGTCGGCGGCATCATGCCTGTCACTCAAGCGGTGCGTTTTTCGCCCGATCTGGGGCGTTTTACAGGCACGGATTTCTTCCTGCAACGCCGGGAACTCGGCCTGATCAACATCGGAGGCGCTGCCCGCGTGGTCGCAGATGACGAGTCTTTCGAGATCGGCTCCCGTGAAGCGCTGTACATTGGACAAGGCACCAAGCAATTGGAGTTCACCAGCGTGGATGCTGCGCATCCGGCCAAACTGTATTTCAATTGCGCACCAGCGCACACCCGCTATCCCAGCCGCAAAATCACGCTGGCACAAGCATCCCCTGAGACACTGGGCTCCGCGGAAACCAGCAACCGCCGCACCATTTACAAATTTTTGGTGCCTGATGTGTTGCCCACCTGCCAATTGTCGATGGGCATGACCCAACTGGAACCCGGCAGCACCTGGAACACCATGCCCTGTCACACCCACGATCGGCGCATGGAGGTGTATTTTTACTTCGACCTGAACGAGAACGCTGCCGTGTTCCACATGATGGGTGAACCAACCCAGACGCGCCATATTGTGGTGCGCAATGAACAAGCTGTGATCAGCCCCAGCTGGTCCATTCACTCAGGCGTTGGCACACAGGCCTACACCTTTATTTGGGGCATGGTCGGCGAAAACCAGGTTTTCAAGGATATGGACCATGTGCCGATGAGCGCCATTCGCTAAACACATTCACTCAACACACAAAGGAATAACATGATTTTGGACAATTTCAAACTTGACGGTCGCGTTGCCATCGTTACGGGTTGCAATACCGGCCTGGGTCAGGGCATGGCTCTGGCTCTGGCACAAGCCGGCGCCGACATCGTCGGGGTCAACGTTGCCGCGCCTGACGAAACCCGGACTCTGGTTGAAGCCACCGGCCGCCGTTTTCTCGATCTGCGCGCCAATTTGTCAGACATCAGCAGCATCGACGCCCTGGTGAAACAAGCTCTCAGCTTGACTGGCAGTGTTGACATCCTGGTGAACAACGCGGGCATCATCCGCCGCGAAGACGCCATCAACTTCAGCGAAAAAGACTGGGACGATGTGGTTGACCTCAACCTCAAGTCGGTGTTTTTCTTCTCACAAGCGGTGGCACGCCAGTTCATCGCCCAAGGCAAGGGCGGCAAGATCATCAACGTGGCCTCCATGCTGTCCTACCAAGGTGGCGTGCGGGTGCCTTCTTACACGGCGTCAAAAAGCGGCGTGATGGGCATCACCCGTGCACTCGCCAACGAGTGGGCCAAACACGGCATCAATGTGAACGCGATCGCACCCGGCTACATGTCAACCGACAACACCACCGCCCTGCGCGCCGATGAAGCACGCAATGCGGCCATTTTGGAACGTATCCCCGCTGCTCGCTGGGGTGTTCCCGCAGACATGGCTGGACCAGTGGTGTTCTTGTCATCGGCTGCAGCCGACTACGTCAATGGCTACACCGTGGCCGTCGATGGCGGTTGGCTAGCACGCTGATGCCATGAGTTAAACGCGCCTGCTGAAGTCATCATCGAAGTCCTATGGGCTGATCTTCAACCGGGGTGACATCAATAACTTGCACTTTGTTGATAGCCCAACCTGCGTGTTAGGCTACTCTTCGGGTTGCAAGTAATATAATTTGAAACACACTTCCAGGGAAATCAAAACGAAATGGCTGATGAATCATATGATGTCAAGCAACCTGAGTCGGTAGCTGCCGTACTCAAGGTTTTTGCTTTGCTGCAGGCGCTGTCTGAAAACAACGAAACAGGTATTTCAGACCTGTCCGTTCGCTTGGCTATGCCCAAAGCAACGGTCTACCGTTTTCTACAAACGATGATGACGGTCGGCTACGTTCGACAGGAGAAAGACAGCGAACGCTATGGCCTGACCATGAAAATGTTCGAGCTGGGCACAAAGGCTTTGCAGTTCCCTGATCTGGTCGACCTGGCCAAACACCACATGCAAATGATGGCCGATGTCACCGGCGAAACCGTGCACTTGGGCACCTTGATTGACAGCGAAATCATTTACATCCACAAGGTGGACTCGCGTCATAACCTGGGCATGTACTCTCGCGTGGGCCGCCGAGCACCTCTGCATTGCACTGCCATCGGCAAAGTGCTGATGGCCTGGGAAGATCCAGAGCGCCGTGATCGCATTTTGAAGGGCGCTGACTTCAAACGTTTCCGGGAAAACACCATCGTCGAAACCCCAGCGTTTTTGGCTGAGCTAGAGCGCGTCAAGGCGCAAGGGTATGGCGAAGACCGCGAAGAGTTTGACGACCATATTCGGTGCATGGGCGTGCCGATTTTTGACCGGCTCAACCGACCGGTTGCTGGTTTCAGCATCTCGTTCCCGACGTTCCGGTATGACGACTCCAAAAAAGGCGAGATCATCGCCATGCTGCAAGCCGCGGCCAAAGACATCTCCGCCCAACTGGGTTGCAGCGCCTTCCCGCTCGACAAATAGCCTATCCAGACATGTCACGCCACCACGGCGTGACCTTGCCCCCGAGAAACGCAGTTCTTCGCTGATAGGTAAAAGTCAATTTACGGATTGAATCGAGCCGGGAATGAACTGCCCCAAAGAAACTGCGTCAGAGCCGTCACATGCGAGTCAACGACTACAACGTGACCACTCGCCTCTCCTCGCTTGCGATATTTGACAATTCAGCAATAGCGAGTGCCGCGCACTCTCGAATCATCAATTGACCGCGTTCCTGCGAACGAACCTGATTGACTCTAAACCCGTTGGCCAACTCCGGGTCATGCGCCGCAAACAAGGCAAACAGGTCCGCGCGTCCAGACTGGAGGTCGGACTGATGCTCTGCCACCAGACGCTGCAAGGTCTGCTTAGCCAACATGTCTAGCTGAACGGACCATGGAGGGCTCATGCGTCCAACAAGTTCTCGTGCGGCAAACCAAGCCTGCAACACATCAGTTAACAAAATTCGGCTAGTGAGCGGTGGCCATGCCGCCGCCTCAAGCAGGCGTCCTATTGCCACAAGCGAATCATCGGCAGCGGCATCGGCAGCAGCCACTGCTGCCGCGCGTGCGGCGGACCATTCACGCCGCTCCAACACGGCCCCAGCGGCGGTACGTTCATGCAGCGCCGTGATCAAGGCATGTGAAGCACCCATGCCATCAGCATCTGTGGCAAGCGCATTCAGGAATGCGTCGTCGCGCAGCAAGTGCACCACGAGTGCGCTAGGCACGCCGCTTGCCTCAGCCCCCACAGGGATCGCCGCAATCCAATTGCGAGCAAGATCTAATGCGAATGCGGGTTCGGCTGCACAGTTTTGCACCAGCATATCCAGCAAGCCCGCCATGCATGCGGGTGTACCGGTCGCAACGGCAAAGGCAGTGGCGTCGCCCTGCCCCACGATGCCGGCGACACTGCCACGGGTGCCGTCCCATGCGGTCGGGCCGACATCGATACGGCCCTCAGCGATGGCTTGTTCCAGGCGCTCCTGTATTTGCGTCTTAGCGGAGGCGTCGTTTTGAAATGTGTACATGTTCATCCCTTTCACACATTCGCGTCGATAAACGCTGCCAGACGAGTCTTCGTTGCAGCCCCGGTCATGCGGGCGCACTCTTGTCCGTCCTTAAACAAAACAAGCAAGGGGATTGAACGGGCACCGTAGCGCAGCGCAGTGGCTTCGTTGGCTACAACGTCAACTTTCACAATATCAACTTCGCCCACATAGTGTTCAGCGATCTCGGCGAGCACTGGCGCCAAGGACTTGCACGGACCGCACCAGTCGGCCCAAAAATCGACAAGGGTGATGCCAGAAGCAATCGCTGAATCAATGGTCGCGTCAGTCGCGTCTTTTATAAGCTTGGTCATGAAATAAATTCCGTTGTTAAACAGTCAATGGGGCAGTGCAAACCGCGCACTTGGGGGATGGCGCTGCACGCGGGTGATTGCATTGCCTTTAGGGTGCAAAGCATGCGAAATAAGCCTTACTCTCCGGAGACAACAAGTCCGGTGACGAGCAGAGATCCAATGCGGATGTTTCCGCGTTGCTCAATGTCGTTGCCCATGGCTTCGGCTCCTTGAAATAGGGAGGAAAAATGACCCGAAATCATGAAGCGATCCACCGCTTCCACAATGCGGCCTTTTTCTACGCGGCGACCCAGTGCCCCCAATGAAAAGGTGCCAGAAGCCAGATCAACACCGACGCCAAAAAACTCGGCGATGACAATCCCGTCACCCAAGCGCGCCAAAAGCGCTTCCGGCGTGAGCAACCGATCTGCGGGAGCACGTACAAATATGTTGTGTGTGCCACTGGAATGGCCCGTCATCGCTTCACCCATCACGGTCGCGCTACGCGCATCATGCAGATAGCCAAGCAGCACACCCGCCTCCACCAGTCGCCGGGGCGACGTGGCATATCCCTGGCTATCGTAGGAAGAGCTGTTCAAACCACCGGGCAACAAGGGATCTTCGTCAATATCCATCCAGGGAGCGGCCACAAGCGCACCACGATGCCCTGCCATCCACGTCGCTCCATTGATAACCAACGATCCTGCCATGGCCGCGATGAGATGCTCAGCAAACATGGTTGCAATCTGGGGCTCAAGGATCGCCCGGTAAACGCCGGATGCTAATTTGTTGGCCCCTTGCTTTGCGCGGATACGCCGTATGACCAAAGCACCAAGCGCTTCTGGCGCCATCAGCAAAGAAAGATCTCGTACCGCATCCTGCCACTGTCCGTGGACAACCTCACCGTCTTTTTGCACGGCAGCATCGCACTCAAGTGAGTACCTTGTGGCCGATTTCGAAGCAATCAGTCCCAAGCTGTTGGCAACGACTTCAACCGTGGTCATCGCCTGAAACGCGCTGCGGGTCGAAACCACCTGCTCAGGCTTTGCCGACTCTACAACGGCACGCTGGCAACTCCGCACACGTTCCATGACCTGCTTCAACCCCATATCTGCGGGGTGATAAAGACCAGAATCGGCAGTGCGCCAGGCCATGGACTCCGGAAAAGGAAGTGGATCAACATTGCTCACCGGTGCATAACGAGACTGCTCAAGCGCATTCGCCACGATACTGTCCACATCGGAGATATCGCCTGCGACCATGGCGGTTCCGGCGCGCCCCTCACAGAAGACCTCCAGTTGCCCGGTTCTGGATCGACCGGAGCCAACTTCAGTGACATATCCGTCGACAAGGGTTGCACTCATGCCATGGTTGTCACTCAAAGTCAGGCGACATGCGTCGGCGCCTAGCTCTTTGGCGGCTGCCACAAATTTTGCTGCCAGCGCTCGCAACGCACCTTCTTGATCCAGTGAGGCCGAACTGACATCGTGCGGGGAAAAATGGGTAGCGCTCATGCGTTGCCTCCCACCGTCAACTCGTCAATTCGAATCGTTGGCTGCCCCACCCCAACCAAGAGGTTCTGAGTGGACTTTCCACACGAGGCGACGCCGGAATCGAAATCAAGGTCATTGGCAACCATCCCGATGCGTGCAATAACTTGCGGACCAGAGCCCATCAAACGAACCCCGGAAACAGGATAGGTCAGCTTGCCGCCTTCGATCGCGTAGGCCTCACCAACGCTGCCAAACACAAAGTGTCCGCTCACCAGATCAACTTGGCCGCTGCCAATATCAGCGCAATAAAGTCCGCGGTCCACCGAGGCAATGACATCGGCTGGCGTCGCACTCCCCGGCGCAAGATAGGTATTGGTCATGCGCGGCATAGGCAAGTTCGCATAAGACTGCCTGCGGCCATTGCCGGTGGGCGCCACGCCGGCATTTCGGGCGCTGCGCCGGTCATGCATGTAGCTCTTCAAGATCCCGTCTTCCACCAAAGTGGTCGCCTGACTCACCGTACCTTCGTCGTCCATCCCACGTGTACCTGCTCGCCCCGCAAGCGTACCGTCATCCATGATGGTGCAGCCGGGCGCAGCGATTGCTTGTCCGATGCGGCCCGAATACGGGGAGATGCCCCGCGCCGCAAGATCGCCCTCCAGTCCGTGCCCCACCGCTTCATGAAACAAAACGCCAGACCATCCCGCAGCCATGACGACAGACATCACCCCGCCTTCAAACGGTCGGGCTTGCGCTCGCAATTCAGCCGCTTGGACGGCTCTGCGAACCAGTGCGAGCGTCGTCTCTGAATCAAGAAAGGCAAATTCGTCAGATGCAAAACCACGCGCAGCGTTACCTTGGTAGGTTTGACCACCGATCTGAATGCCCAATTGCAAAGTAATGCGTGAAAAGCATCGCACATCGGTGTACAACAACCCCAAGTCGGTGGCGAGCAAAACCTCTTCCTCGTCCACGGTCAATGACACGGTTGCCGCAACCACCCGCGTATCAAAAGCGTGTGCTTGCGCCTCTATGGCCGCCATCATTTCAATGCGGCGTGCGAGTACCAGGCGATCGGGTAGACCCGTAACCGACTCAGACTGCGAAGTCTTGTCCAGGCGCTGCCTGCGCTCTCCATTCGGGTTATCCGCTATGACGCCCGCAATTTGTGCCCCGCGAGCCATCTCGGCAGGGTCAATCAGCTGCGTGAAACAAAAGCCGTCGCCGGTTGCCGTCATGGCTCTCAAGCCCATGCCACGATCATGCAGAACAACAGATCCAACCAAGCGTCCGCCCCTGACAGTGGCCGACGATGCAACGCGTGACTGCAGGTACACGTCAGCCGCTTCAATGCCCGGCCGCATCATTTCTTCGATGGCCAGCCAGAGATGGTGGTCCTTTAGTCCGCCGGGCTCGAGCAAGCTGGAACGCACGCGATCCGCCACGATTCCCATAATGTTATTTTCCTTGTAAGTAAAAATCGATGGGGACGGTCACAACCGCCAGACCATCGGCAATAGACGCCGGGGGTGGCGGTAAGGGCGCTGCGCGCACGGGTAACGAAAGCGCCTCGTTGTCCAAAGGTGAAAAACGTTGAGAACGGATGATTCGTACGCCGCTCACACTGCCATTGGCTGCGATAGCGAAACGCACCAGCACCGTGTCTTCCGACCCGGCCCAGCGGGCAGCCTGCGGATAGCGCTTCACCTTTTCCAATGCGGCAACCACTTGGCTTTCCCAGGTTTGTCGTGCATCGCTCACCCGCGCGGAAGCCCCTGCTACCGCCGCAGTGGTTTGCTGCGAAATGTTTTGCGCAATCAGTTGTGGAGCCGCAGCTGCGGCCTGTTCTTCATGCGACTGCTGTGCTTGCTTCTGTTCGGGTGGGCGCTCTGTCCTCTCACGCAGGGCCACAACCGGCTCCACAGCTGCATTCGTGCGCTCAATCGTCGGCTCTTTCAGTAGCAGACGGGGTTGAACGACACTTCGATCGACCTGCTTGCGATCCTGCGCTACCCTCAGGTCGCTTGGCATGGAGCGAACCGACTGCGTCACCGGAGCCAACTCAATCACGATAGGCGGTGCATCCGCCTGTACGGGCGACGGTTCAGGCACAGTACCCGGCCAAGTCCACCATATAACCGGCAACATGTGCACACCGAGCGATACCGCAACAGCCATTGCGACGGCCCGGCGGCGGCGATGCTGCTCAGCAGCCTCCTGTGCCGCACGCGCGTCAACACCGGAAATTTCACTGGTCGGCATTACTCTGTCCAACCAGCGAAAGTCGCACATAACCTGCGGCGCGCACGCGATCAAGAAGCGCCATCAGCTCCTGGTATGAGGTGGTTTTATCCGCGCGCAGCAAGATGCGCGTCTCGGGCGTTGCCGCATGCGCTGCGAGCGCCTGCGCCAGATCGCTGCCCACGGGTTGATCGCCAATGAACAGTCCTCCCTCATGTCCAATGCTGAGTTCAATCGGCTTGCCGTCAGGTGGCGGCGGTGGCGCTGCACTAGATACCGGTAAATCCATTGGCACGCTGGTCGTCGATAGTGGCGCTACCACCATGAAGATGATGAGGAGCACCAGCAACACGTCAATAAACGGCGTGACGTTGATCTCGGCACTCTCTTGGAATCCAAAGTCACCATTGCTGCGAGGACGAACTGCCATCTCAGGCCACCTTGCGCGGGGAGGCGCCAAGCTGTACCGTTTCTCCCTCAACGCTCACAAGGCACATATACGCCGCCAACGCAGACTCTAAACGCGCGCGGTGCGCCACTATTTGGCGACCCACGGCGTTGTACATCACAGTTGCAGGAATAGCGGCGGCCAGCCCCAGCGCGGTCGTAAAAAGTGCTTCGGCAATACCCGGAGCGACGACCGCCAAGCTTGTGCTTTTGGCCTGGGCGATGCCCATGAAAGCATGCATGATCCCCCACACCGTGCCAAGCAGCCCGATGAACGGAGCATTCGATCCGACATTTGCCAACAATCCGAGCCCATGGGAAAGCCCACGCTGTTCCTTATCTTCAATGGCATGCAACTTGAGCTCTATGCGCGAAGCCACACTGCCCACCAGGCCAGCCAAGAGTGCTGGTCGCGCTTGCTTGAGTTCGGAGACGGCGACTTCGCGCATCTGCTTCAGCGTGCGGCTTTCACAGTCAACAACGTCATAGATCGTCGCAGCGCTGGTCAACGCCGCCAAATCACGGTCAAGTGAACGCTTGCGCTGGCGCAGCGCGGACTGCTTCAAGAAAAACGTCGCCCAACTGGCAATGGACAGCATCAGCAATAGCAGCATGACGGCTTTGACAACTGGCTCGGCCGAGCGCACCAGGTTTCCGATATCAATAGCCGGTACAACGGTACTCGCCAGCCCCTCCGCATGCAGGACCGAAGCACCGCCTATAGCCGCCAACAAGATACCGTAACGGCATAGTTGCCACACGCCTTGTTCAGCTCGATTTCTTAACATCGTATTCATCACTCAAATCTCCTGGTTTGCAAAATCAGCCTGCACTGGCCGGGCCGCAACGTTCACGGCGGGATCAAGACTCCAGCCGTCATGGCGAAGCCGAAGAACATGTTTGTGGTATTCAAAAAGCGTTGGACGATGCCCGACGCTCACGTAGTTGCCAACAGTGCTCGCTAGCAAGTCATACAGGCGCCGCTCGGTATCCACGTCAACCGCACTGGTCGACTCATCCAGAAAGACGGTGTGTGGGCGAGAGACCAACACACGTGCAAAAGCAAGCCGTTGTTGCTCGCCAAGCGAGAGCACTTGACGCCAGTCACGCACGGCATCACTTCCACCCATGCGGGCCATCAGATCAGGCAGCGCGACAGCCTCCAGGTAGGTCTGAAGCTGCTCGTCCGTCAAGTCAATGCCACTGGTATGCGGGTAAAGAATTTGCTGTCTTAGCGTGCCGAGCATCATGTACGGCTTTTGCGGAAGAAACATCAAGTCACCAGGTGCAGGTAGGCGGATACGCCCACCACCCCGAATCCACAAGCCCGCCATCGCCCGCAACAGAGAACTCTTGCCCACGCCGGTTTGCCCGACGATCAGCATGGGCTGATGCGCCGGAATATCCAAGGTCAAGTCCTTGACCACGGTGCGCGAGCCATCTGGCGTGACTACGGTGACGTTCTCGAAGCCCATGCTGTCGTCGACAACGTAACGGATGCGCGGCGTGTCGTCATCCATGTTCTTGCGTTGAATCGCCTGCAATTTTTCCTGGATCTCTGCTAGGCGCACCACACTAGGTACGATGGCCACAAACTCCGGAAGAATTCCTTTAATAACCCCAATACTCATCACTACTGCACCCGCAGCCATCTGCGCCTGCACAATATCGCCCAACTGGATCTTGCCCTCGAAGTAAAGAGGGGCGAGAAGCCAATAAGGCATAAGCGTCCAGATGACCTTGAAAATCTGGGAAACAAAACCGTCAAAGATGCCAAAGTACAACAGTGCCCTCACTGCATGAACACTGCGGTCCAGTCGCTGCACCAAACTGCGCTCCTCCGCAGCTTCACCCCGATAAAATGCCACCGTCTCGGCGTTCTCACGCAAACTTACCAAGTTGTGCCTGAAGTCCGCCGCGGTCATTGTCGCCTTCCACCGGAAGGCGACTTGCGGGCGTATCATGTAAAAAGCAACTACGGTCTCCGCCAAGGCATAGGCGATGGATGCCCAAAGCATATTCGGTGACACGCTCGTGATCACACCAATCTGCGCAATTGCGATAAAAATGGGCCTAATGACCTGACTCGGAAACTTCGACAGACCCGATACAACTTTTTCAACTTCGTTTTGAATGCGTTGATCAGGATTGTCAATTTCCTGGTCAAGATGGATTTCGTAATAGGTGCGCTGGTTGAGATAGATATTGAGTAAACGCCGAGTCATCCACTGGGTCCAATGAACGTTCAAAAAGTTCATCACGCTCTCGGCGAGCAAACCTATGGCAAAGAACAATATGGAAACCCCTATGCCGAGATATGCCAGATGCCAGTAACTCGGCTCTGTCTTCGCGACAGCCGCGTTCAATTCCGCTCCTGCTATACGAGTCGACCAGATACTGATCAAGCCGGTAAGCAACCCGAGCCCTATTGACGAGGCGTAAGCCAACCACGCCGGCCAGGCCTCTTTCCGCCACCAATATGGCTTCAGCAGAGACAGCAGCCGCTGAAAAAAAACTGCATCAAGGCGCGTATTGCTTTTCTTAACCGCCAGGCCGGTAGAAGGCAAGCCTTCTACCGGTCCGACGCCGCCGAGGCGGGCTAGACGCTCGAGCACTCTCGAGCGCCAAGACGCTTCACGTTTTTGCACAATCAGAACTTCGTCGACAGGGTGATTTGTGCAGAGCGCGGTTCACCGTAATGGTTGCCGGATACCAAGCCGCCATTGGTGGCGTAGTAAACCTTATTCAACAGGTTACGTACGTTGATTTGCAGCGTAGTCTTGGGCGTCAGGTCGTAACGTGCGAAGGCGTTGAATACCGCGAATCCGGGCGTGGAAAAGTCGGTATATTTCCCATTCGTTCCCGTATAAAAGTAACCGTTGTATTCAATACCGTCATAAATCAAGTCTTGGTAGAGAACCTTCGTTTGAGCAAGTACATCTCCTCCGATCGTCAGGCGTGACAGCGTAGGTGTGCTAAAGGCATAGGACGTTGCCAACTTGAACAAATGGCGGGGCGTCCGAAATTGTGGCGGCGTAATGACCAAACCGGAATCGCTAGCCGTCGTAACCTTCTGGGCACCGGTGTACGTGTACCCTGCTGAGATCTGCCAATGCGGAGTAAGTGCACCACTCAACTCGAACTCCATCCCAGAATTTTCAATATTTTGCCCACCCACATAGCAGCAACTTATGTAATAGGGATACGTGCCATATGGAACGGCATCTGATGCGACAGGGTCATACACTGCCGCATTTTTACGACTCGTACGAAATACAGCCGCACTCGCATTAAAACGGCCATTTGCGTCTGCGTACTTCATACCCAATTCAAAGTTGTCACCTTTTTCAGGCGGTAAGGGCTTTCCCTGTGCATCCACAATGGTGCTTCCCACCTCGGCTTTATCGATAAACGATATTGAACTGTAGACGTTCAGCTTCTGGCTGATGTCGTATCGAACACTCAGTGCTGGGCGTTGAAATCCAGAATATTTAGCAGAATCTACAGTCGTGTACTCATCTACTGGACGACCATATCCATACTCGTAAGTAGAATATTTGCCCGAAAGCGTAAGCCACAACCTATCTATAGGATTCAGGCGTAGCTGAAGGTACGCACTACTTTGTCGCGTATAGCCATACAAAAACGGAGTCCCAGGAGATTCCGTTCGATTCAGATCACCTGCCGGATTGAAGTTTGTCAGATCAAAATAATTTCCAGATCCATCCGCGTAGTCAGGGTACACATACGTACCTTGGTTTTGACTAAGAAGCTTATCGTCATTCTGCGTGTAGCCTACTGTGAAGGTCTGTTGACGCCCAAACAGCATGAATCCACCGTCAAGAGTCACATCTCCGGTGATCTGACGACTCTTGGAAGATGAGTAATTGCCTTGTGGAAATGCATACGTTTGCCCAGATGTGGCAATGCCGATCACCGGATTCACCGAGGTGTACTGATATGAATTAGTGAAGGAGGAGTAGTCCAAATTCATACGAATTTTCCAAATAGGAGAAAACTCGTGGCGGAATTCGAAAAATGTATCTACAGTGCGATTGCGCTGCCGATCATCATCAAAACAGTAGCAAGTTGACGGCGACACGTTGAGCAAAGATCCATCAGCATAGCGAGGAAGACCATTTTGCCCAGGCAACGCAACCTGGTTCCGCATGCTAATGCCCACATTAAACCCCGTCGAGCTATCCGGGGCATACTCGAGATTGGTGTAAAGCAGTTCGTTTTTTTGGAATGCCCGATCGTAGAAAAAATGGCTATCGTCTTTGGCGGCTACTACGCGTACCCGAAGCTTCCCATCCTCCGTAAGCGGCGTCGATCCATCCACGGAAATACGATGCTTATCCCAGGAGCCAACAGTGGTATCGATAACCAACTGCTTCTCTGCGGTTGGGCGTTTACGCTGCAAGTTGATCGTGCCGCCGGGGTCCCCTAGTCCGGATATCAGTGCGTCGCCGCCGCGCAACACAGCAACGTTATCAAACTCTGCGAGATCAAACTGAGGGTGGTAGTTGTTTGCATTGCCCTGCCCTGCGAACAACGGCGCCGAGCCATCTATCTGGTAATTGTTAATAGAGAATCCACGGGAAATCACAGTCGCACCCACTGCGGATGTGGGTGCTGTATAGATGCCCGGTGTCGCTGCAAGCGCATCATTCAAATTATCCAGACGCTGGTCTTCAATACGTTGCCGGGTGATTACCGAAACGCTTTGCGGCGTGTCATGAATAGATGCTGCAGCACCCGCCACCAGAGTCGTACCAATGGGTGCATAACTGCCAGTCCCCTCGGTTGCCAACTTATCTGTGCTGCCATTAGCACTTTCATTGGGCAGTGCAATCGTGCCACCAGCGCCGACGTATGCTCCGGCAGATGCACCGACTCCGGCCACACGGACAGCCTGAAGTAATTGCCCCTCTGCACCACTCGTATCAACTGCAGCGCCACGGACCAGCTTTAAAGAGCTACCACTGGTATGCCCCAGATGCAGACCACTACCCTCCAGCAAAATGGAAAAGGCCTGATCTGCCGTATATCTGCCATTAATTGCCGGGGCCGTTCTGCCATCCACTAGCGCCGGATCAATAGAGATTGTCAATCCCGCAGCGCGTGCCACAGCGATCAGACTTTCACCTAAAGGTCCGGGTTGTACCGCAATTGAGATTCGGGAATCTTGGCCCAGAGCCACGGCCTCATTCGCAGCACTGGCCGGCGTAACCAAAACTAAGGCCGCCGCCAGTGCAATTCCTGAACACAGAGTTCGCTGTATCGACATCATTCTGCCCCTTGGTAGTTGTGAAGCCCCTTGCTTCACACTATCTATGTGTCAGCAGAATGAAGAAACTGACACCATTTGGGAAACTTTTTTCTAAAATTTTTTCGACTCACGCCTTATCAATCATCGTCACGACACCAGGAACACGGCGAACTGATATAGGAAGTGTCTCCGCCAGGACGGCAAAGGTATCGCTTAGTCGATCTAGAGAGAACCGACCACTGACTCGCAGGTCTCGCACCGAGTCGCTCAAAATGATCAGACCATGGTCGAAGCGACGCAAACCGACGACAACTTCATCCAATCTTTTTTCATGCACTTCTAGCATGCCATCAACCCAAGCAGTTTCACCGCCATTAGCTCGATCGGCAACCAGGACTCCGTTTTTCGAAGCAATTACCAAGTTAGGCAAGCGCTCTGACGAAGGCTCGAGGATTTGACCAGTCCCATCTGCGCTTACAACAACAGCATGTGCATCAACAACACCAAACATAGCTTGGCCAGATTCAAGCCGCGTAGCAAAAGAACGACCAGGGCCAGATACCTCCATTCGCGCCCCAGCCACTTCAATCGTGTACTTGCTGCGCATCGCGCCATCCAAAGCCAACGCACCAAGTCGGAGTCGAATCGATTCGTCATAACGATCAACTGCGGAGCGGGCGCACAAACGAAGCATCGCACCGTCGGGTAACTCAATGTCACGACGCTCACCCGTCGCAGTGGCAACATCCGCGCCAAGCTGGCTCAACGGATATCGCCCATTCGCAAAAAAAGTCGCCCCGCCGGCCGCCACAAGAGCAAAACCAAATGCTTGGCGCATGAATGCACGCCTACCACTAGGACGCAACAAAACATCCCGCACCGCATCCCCCCCCATACCCAAACCCTCAGGCAAGCGCAAAAAAGTCTGCTCGAGACTGCGACAGGCTGCCACATTGGAAGGAGAGCTTTGCAACCAGTTCTCAAATGCACGCTGTTCTGTCACGCTCGCCTCACCCGAGCGAATAATGACAAGCCATTCCGCTGCAGCCGCAAGTTCTGCTTTAGAGGTCTCCGGTTTTTGATTCTCTCCAGTGCTCACCGAGGTTCCCCCATTAATGCATGACAAGCCAGAAGAGTTGCGGCGAGGTACTTGCGAACCATGCTCGCCGAGACACCAAGCTCTTGCGCAATCTCGGCATGGCTCCAGCCATCGATATGCCAACGCACAAAGGCAGCACGCGCATTTGCAGAGCAAGACTCGAGCGCCTCATCAATGGACGCAATCATCGATATGGCTTCGTACTTCTCTTCTTCCGATGGATGGCTGGTTGCAGCCAAATGCTCAAGCGAAGCAATACAGGCCGATTCGATCTCGTGCTTTCGAGCCGACCGCCACATAAGCCGCTTGGCGATAGTGACAAGCATTGCTCTCGTATCACGCAAATCCAACAAATTTGGCAAATGCAAACACTGAAAAAAAGTTTCCGAAGCCACATCCTCTGGATCACTACCTCGAAAGGCGTGCCGACGAACGCTGGACACCAGCCAAGGGTAATCCGTCCTAAACATCCGATCTAGGAACAAACCGCGAAGCGTAGCGTCAGACGAATTCGTGACTTGTGTAACCATGATGTCAATTTAATGTCGCGTGTGACAACCAGGCATATCCGGATATGCACCAAAGATACCCGGATATGTACGAAGCAGCATCCAAGCCAAATGAAGCAAGGCGGCTACTGAAAAATGCATTGGCTGACGAAAAGCAATTTTGAGGCCAAGAAGCATTGAGCCATTGCTCTTTGACACATGGCAGCGCAAGCAAGTCACCACACCCAACTGGCTAATACACGGTTCCAAAGTTCAAACAACGCCCTGACCAGACTCAGTAACAAGCATTGCCAGGCAGTCAATAAGCGCTTGCTGTTCAGCCACGCTACGCCCGAAATCACCATAGGCATCCCGCGCATGGTGCAAAAATGCACCAATGCAGGGCACCCCCAGGCAATGCGTTCACCCAGCACGACCAAATGAAAAAAAGAATGTGCTCACGGTGTCACTTTTGCAATCAGGACGACACATCGGTAGTAGAGCCATCGTGATCGTCCAGATCTGTGCAGTTGCTGACTAGTAGGCAATTGTGTGGATGGCCCCTCTTTCGGAGAGTCATATGAACACACACCCATCAAACGCTGCACCGTTGCCGCAGAAAAATGAACCCGCCGATGCGCTCACCCGCAGTGACTTGTCGCCGGCTCAGCAAGACGCCTATGACCAGCTAGCATCGTCACTCTTGACCAATCAAGTAGTCGCACTCATGGGAAGCCGCGGCGCAGGCAAAAGTCGAATTGTCAATGCCCTGGCCAAGGACCAAGGGGGCTGCGTTATCGGCATCAGCGACATCTACGAAGCCACGATCCAGGCAGACCCCTGCAAATGGGAAGAGGCTGTAGAACGCCTCGTCATGTCCGCCTTCGAAACATCCCGCCTGGTCATCGTTGACGACTTCCTGCTTCTTCCCAGCATTTCTATGGAGTCAACATTACGCGGAGGCTACTTTGCACTGGTGCGCCGCTACGTGATGCAAACCGTTAAGAAACGCGACCTGCGCTTCTTAATGGTTGGTCCTGTACCAGAACCATGGCAGATGCCGCACGACTTCTACGGAAACGAAGCCTCGATCATCGAAGTTGGAGAATTCAGTGCCAAAGACTATGTCGCTATCGCGGCCAATATCGTCGGCGAACAGTTGACTTCCGGTGTCGACTTCAACATAGTCTTTCGGTTCGCGTCAATGCTCAATGCCTATCAATTGCAGCAAGCATTCTCCTTATTACGCCATGAAGAAGGACTGGATACGGACCAGCTCATTGTCTGCCTCCAAGACCATGTATTGCACAGCAACATCCGCACTGCGGAGGTCGAGTCCTTGTCTTTCGACACACTTCCAGGCTCCGAAGCGATTTTCGAGTCCCTTGAAACCCACCTGACCCTAGCATTTGAGAACCCCGAGCTGGCACAAGAAATCGGCCTTAAACCAAAGCGTGGTGTTTTGCTTTATGGCCCGCCCGGAACCGGCAAGACATCCATAGGCAGAGCCCTGGCCCACAGGATAAAAGGCAAGTTCTTCATGATTGACGGATCCTTCGTCAGCGAACCTCCGCGTGCTTTTTTTAGCCGTGTGCAAAACACCGTGAAGGAGGCAAAAGAGAACTCGCCTTCGATTCTGTTCATCGATGATGCGGACGTTCTATTTCAGATTGAGCACATCTCTGGGCTCGTGCGCTACCTGCTGTCACTGCTGGACGGCTTGGAGAGCGAAACTGCCAGCAACGTGTGCGTAATGATGACGGCGATGGACCCCTCCAAGGTGCCGGCTGCACTCTTGCGATCTGGACGCGTTGAGCTCTGGTTAGAAACTCGCACGCCTGATGCAGCAACGCGAGAGCGAATCCTCCAACGCTGGATCGGGACCGAACTGCCCGAGTACGAATCGGTCGACTACCCACTGCTGAGCCACGCGACAGAAGGTTTTACAGCGGCAGACCTCAGGCGCGTCATGGGCGATGCGACCGCCCTCTACGCAGAAGACCTCGTTCTAGGACGGCCACCGTGCACTGCGTCGACATATGCGCTGCGAGCTACCAATGAGATCGTCTCCGTTCGGTCTCGCATGGCAGACCTCCTTCGAGATCGCTCCTTAGCGGTAGGCAATCTTGTCGACATAGAAGACGCCTACGCCGCTTGAGGCGACGCCCGCTGACCGGCCTGATGCAATGGAAAAAATGATGCTTAAACCAAACGCCCAAAACACAACAGAATCGCACGACACGCCCATCGGTGCGATAAGCCACCCGCTATCGCCCGCGCAAACCGTCGCGCACAAACGCCTTCACGTATTGCTGGATGCGATGCCGCTTGTGGCTCTGGCGGGGCTTTACAGCTCTGGACGCAGCACAATCTTGGCTCGCATCGCCCATGAACGCGGCGGCCTTCTGGTGACCTTAAGCGACATCCTGCCAGCCGTGGCCGACCAGCCAGCAGACCGCACCGACGCGGCGATTGGCGAGTTCCTGCTTGAGAAACTGGCACAAACCAATCTCCTGGTTTTAGACGACACCGCATCCCTAGGTTTTCGCACCAGCGTGACACGCAGCGGATATCTCAGCATCGTCGTCATGGCCCATCTTCGGGCAATGGCCAAGAAACTCGGAAAGCGCCTGCTGACCACGGATGGGCATTGGGGTGATTCGAATCCCTCCGTCCTTTATGGACCGGAGACTGGGGTGGTTGCCATCGCAGGCTTCAAAGCCGACGATTACCAGCAGATAGCCGCCAACCTATTGGGTGCAGAAAAAGCGAATGGCATCGACTTCAAGCTCGTTTTCCGATTTGCATCCATGCTAAACGCCGAGCAACTGTGCAAAGTCTGCCGCCTCTTAGCGGATCAAAAGGCACCAACAAGCGAAGACTTTATCCGCGCGCTTACCCAACTTGGGGTGACGGTCGACAACATCAGAACCGAGCAAGTGGAGGCTATAGATATGCACTCGCTACCCGGTCACGAACACATTGTCTCGAGGCTGATGACACACATCATTTTGCCGCTCGAACAGCATGCATTGGCCAACCGCCTCAACCTGCGCCCCAAACGCGGCGTTCTGTTATTTGGCCCCCCAGGCACTGGAAAGACCAGCATTGGCCGGGCCTTGGCGCATCGAATGAAGGGGAAATTCTTCATGATCGATGGCTCTTTCATCAGTGAGCCACCCGGAGAGTTCTTTGGAAAAGTTAACAAAATAATAGATGAGGCAAAAGCCAACTCTCCATCCGTGGTGTTCATTGACGACGCAGATGTCTTGTTTGGCTTGCACCATATATCCGGTCTATTCCGTTTGCTACTGTCTTTGCTGGACGGGTTGGAGAGCGGAACAGCAGGTGGCGTTTGCGTGATGATGACGGCAATGGATGTGCGCCAGATTCCCGAGGCGTTACTCCGATCTGGCAGGGTCGAGCTATGGCTAGAGACGAAACTGCCGACCCACGATGTACGAGCACTCATCCTACAAAGATGGATGTCCGCTGTCATGCCGGAAAAAGAAACACCAAACTATGACGTACTGGCCCGCATAACTGAGGGTTTCACACCTGCTGATTTACGCCGGGTTGCGAACGATGCAAAAGCCTTATACGCGGCAGATGTCGTTCGACGCCGTGACATTCAAGCGACAGAGACCTATGTTTTGAATGCCATCGAAGCAATCGTGGACGTGCGTGCGCGCATGGCGACGACACTGGCCGACGAATCCTTGCGGCTGCGTGATCCCTTGGATGTACGAGAACAGCGTCGCTACGCCAGTGGTATTGGCGGACTGGCCGCTAGCGGCGGCGGTGGAGAGGCCGGCTGGTAAGCGGGCGCTCCGGCCATCTTGCACTTTCACCGATTGCCGTAACCACCGGCAAACACGCGCAACCTTGAACCAGTCATCGGGTGGGGCGTGCTTATCCGTCGGCTCCGGCGTTCCATCAGGCGGCAAACGGCGCACAACCCCGCAACCAACCAGAATTTCTAAATTCGCATGAACGTCACCCATCCAAACCCTCTCTTGGCAGCCGACGCGTTGCCTGACTTCGCCGCAATTTCCGCATCGCACGTGGAATCCGCAATCCAAGATTTGGCCGCCCGGTGTGAGCAAGCATTGGAGCGTGCAACACACCCTGACACACCAGCAGACTACAAAACACTGACAGAAATACTGGAGGAGCCACTCCAGGCATTTGCATTTGCATGGAGCACCATCAACCACCTACAGTCTGTCGCAAACACGCCTGAAATGCGTGCCGCATATGCCAGCGCACAGCCCAAGGTCACCGAGCTGCATACGCGTATTTCATCCGATCTGCGACTTTTTGATCTCTACAAGAGGGCCATGGCAGCGGGAGAAAATAGCTTATCTGCGCCACAACTTAGAACACTAAGCCATTCCATCCGAGGATTTTGGCTATCTGGTGCCGACCTTGCGCCAACACCAAAGAACCGCTTCGTTGCGACACAACAAAGATCGGCAGAACTCAGCCGCGAGTTTTCAAACCATCTGCTGGACGCAACGGATGCATTCGCCTACTGGGCCAGCGCCCAAGAACTCGCAGGCGTGCCGGACGACGTGTTGCGCCTGCTGCGCCACGCAGCACTTGCGTCTGGGCGTGAGGATGATGTGTACAAACTGAGCCTGCAGCTACCCTGCCTGGGGCCAGTCCTCCAGTATGCTGACGACCGGAAACTACGTGAAACCTTGTACCAAGCCCATGCGACACGTGCCAGTGAATTGGGTCCAAGCAACCTCGACAACACGGCACTGATCACAGAGATTCTGGAGCTTCGCCACGAACGCGCAGCCTTGCTAGGTCTTGCGCATCACGCCGAAGTTTCCCTAATTCCCAAAATGGCGGACTCACCCGCCGTGGTGCTGGATTTTCTACGTGATCTAGCAAAGCGCAGCCGTCCTCAGGCTCAGTGTGAGCTTGAAGAGCTTACGTCCTTCGCACGCGAGCAATTGGACTTGCCCGAACTCCAGATATGGGATGTTGCCTACGCCAGCGAAAAGCTCCGGCAAACACGCCACGCCTTCAGCGAAACAGAAGTGAAGCAATACTTCAGCTTGAATAGAGTCCTGCAAGGCATATTTGAAGTCGCAGAGACACTGTTTGACGCAAAAATCTGTATCACACCACAAGCGGTATGGCACCCGGATGTCACGGCTTACCGCGTAGAACGCGATGGCGAGATCTTGGGCCACTTCTTCCTTGACCCATATGCGCGTAGCGGCAAGCGTGCCGGTGCCTGGATGGACGGTGCGCTACCGCGATGGCGCAAACCAAACGGAGATACACGCACAGCCATGGCCTATTTGGTGACCAACTTTGCGAGTCCCGTGGGTGGACAACCCGCCCTCATGTCACACCAAGATGTCGTGACCCTGTGCCACGAATTTGGCCATGGATTCCATTTTTTACTGTCACAGATAGACGTACTTGGCGTATCGGGTGTCTCCGGTGTCGAATGGGATGCGGTCGAGTTGCCCAGTCAACTGATGGAAAACTACGCCTGGGAATGGTCTTTCCTAAAGGGGATCAGTGCGCATGCACAAACCGGAGCGACGCTACCGCCCGAGCTATTTCAAAAAATGTGCAGGGCTCGCAATTTTCAGAGCGGTATGCAACTGATGCGCCAGATAGAGCTCGCACTATTCGACATGCGTCTGCATGCCGAGCCAACACGCAGCGGCGAAGCACAAGTCCTCATGAACGAAGTGCGGGCAGAGATGGCACTCATGCGAACGCCGCCCTACACCCGCTTTCAGAACAGTTTTTCCCACATCTTTGCGGGCAGCTACTCAGCGGGCTACTACAGCTACCTGTGGGCAGAAGTGCTGTCAGCCGATGCTTGGAGCGAATTCAAGAAAGCTGGGGCGTTCGATGCAGAAACAGGTCGCCGCTATCGTGAAACAATTTTGGAGCGAGGTGGCAGTCGCCCCACCAAGGACAACTTCATATCTTTCGTTGGCCGTGCACCACAAATCGATGCCCTGCTAAGGCAGCGTGGCATCCGGATCACCAGTTAACACGATGTACGGCACGGTGATGCCACCGTCAGCAGGGTCAATGGCCATGCGGACTTTTGTCCGGCCTTCAAAGTGTCAAGCTAGGCCACGCTCTTGACTCTGCGAATCTCTCCATCTGAGGGTTGTTCGCGCAACATCAACAGATCGTTCACGACACCCAGACTGTGGGAAATGTCCGCCTAGCCTCTTGAAATGGCCATAAACGCCCTTATCATTAGCACTCGATAGAGATGAGTGCTAACAACACCCCGTTTTGAACACGTATCTCTTCAAGACAACAGCAGCCAGCTGTCACAGCTAGCTGTTTGAGTTTTATTCCTTGTTTCAAAAACCCTAGGAGATCTTTATGAAACTTCGCCCCCTGCACGACCGCGTGATTGTCAAACGCGTTGAAAACGAAACCCGCACCGCTTCCGGTATCGTGATCCCTGACAGCGCTGCTGAAAAGCCTGATCAAGGTGAAGTGCTGGCCGTTGGCCCTGGCAAAAAGAACGACAAGGGCGAGTTGAGCCTGTTGTCCGTCAAGGTCGGTGACCGCGTGTTGTTCGGCAAGTACAGCGGCCAGACCGTCAAGGTCGATGGCGACGAACTGCTGGTGATGAAGGAAGACGACCTGTTCGCAGTGATCGACAAGTAAGCACATCACTACTAAATAGATAGCTGGTTGCGCAATAAATATGCGGGCTAGCGACTCATTTTTCTTAAATATTCTGGAGTCATAACATGGCAGCAAAAGACGTAGTTTTCGGCGGCGAAGCCCGCGCACGCATGGTTGAAGGCGTGAACATTTTGGCCAACGCGGTCAAAGTGACCCTGGGCCCCAAGGGCCGCAATGTGGTGTTGGAACGCTCGTTCGGCGCCCCCACCGTGACCAAGGACGGTGTGTCCGTGGCCAAGGAAATCGAACTCAAAGACAAGCTGCAAAACATGGGTGCGCAGATGGTCAAGGAAGTGGCTTCCAAGACGTCTGACAACGCTGGCGACGGCACGACCACCGCCACCGTGTTGGCCCAAGCCATCGTGCGCGAAGGCATGAAGTACGTGGCCGCCGGCATGAACCCGATGGACCTCAAGCGCGGTATCGACAAGGCTGTGACTGCCCTGATCGAAGAGCTGAAGAAGGCTTCCAAGCCCACCACCACCTCCAAGGAAATCGCCCAAGTTGGTTCGATTTCTGCCAACTCTGACGCTTCCATTGGCGACATCATCGCCAGCGCGATGGACAAAGTGGGCAAAGAAGGCGTGATCACCGTGGAAGACGGCAAGAGCCTGCAAAACGAACTCGACGTCGTTGAAGGTATGCAATTTGACCGTGGCTACCTGTCGCCCTACTTCATCAACAGCCAAGAAAAGCAATCCGCTTTGCTGGACAACCCGTTTGTGCTGTTGTACGACAAGAAGATCAGCAACATCCGTGACCTGTTGCCCACCCTGGAACAAGTCGCCAAGAGCGGCCGTCCGCTGTTGATCATTGCTGAAGATGTCGACGGCGAAGCCCTGGCAACTTTGGTGGTCAACACCATCCGTGGCATCCTGAAGGTTGTGGCTGTTAAGGCGCCTGGCTTTGGTGATCGTCGCAAGGCCATGTTGGAAGACATCGCCATCTTGACTGGCGGCAAGGTCATCGCTGAAGAAGTGGGCCTGACACTCGAAAAAGTGACTCTGGCTGACCTCGGTTCTGCCAAGCGCATCGAAGTGGGCAAAGAAAACACCATCATCATCGACGGTGCTGGCCCAGCTGCTGACATCGAAGCCCGCGTGAAACAAGTGCGCGTGCAAATCGAAGAAGCCACTTCCGACTACGACCGTGAAAAACTGCAAGAACGCGTGGCCAAGCTGGCTGGCGGTGTGGCCGTGATCAAGGTGGGCGCTGCCACCGAAGTCGAAATGAAGGAAAAGAAAGCCCGCGTGGAAGACGCCCTGCACGCGACCCGCGCTGCTGTGGAAGAAGGCATTGTGGCTGGTGGTGGCGTGGCTCTGCTGCGCGCCAAGCAAGCTGCTGGCGACATCAAGGGTGCGAACGCTGACCAAGACGCCGGCATCAAGCTGGTGCTCAAGGCCATCGAAGCGCCCCTGCGCGAGATCGTTTACAACGCCGGTGGCGAACCGTCTGTGGTGGTCAACGCTGTGCTCAACGGCAAGGGCAACTACGGCTTCAATGCTGCCAACGACAGCTATGGCGACATGATCGACATGGGCATTCTGGACCCAACCAAGGTGACCCGCACCGCCCTGCAAAACGCAGCGTCTGTGGCTTCTCTGATGTTGACCACCGAATGCATGGTGTCTGAGTCCCCGAAGGACGACGCACCTGCTGGCGGCGGCATGCCTGACATGGGCGGCATGGGCGGCATGGGTGGCATGGGCATGTAAACAGCTCCTTGCCTGGCGACCTACAGCGTTGTTGTTTGGGCTTGCCGTACCTCTGGTACTGTCTGCGCCCAAACGCCTAGCTGTAGATCACCATGCGGCGTCGGGTGGCTTAGTCATACTCGGCGCACCATTCAAAAAACCCCGCCGGGCTTTGCGCTCTGCGGGGTTTTTTATTTAAATCGATAGCAGGCTTCCCTTTTTCCCAAAGGGCTAAGCGCCAATTTCCCTGAAAATCAGATCAATGAAAGGGCTTGCTGACCTGGAACATCAATCCAGCCGTGCCCAAAACATTCACCTGCGCAGCCCAGCCTGAATTGAGTTCGTAAGACACAGCAGGAATGACCGCAGGCGACAGTCCGTTGTGGTTAAACGGTACTTTGTCTTCGTATTGGCCGCGATACCCGTAGAGGAAACCCGCCGTCCATTTCACGGACAAACGGCTGATGCCGCCGACATCTTTGTACACACCGCCCCACGGGTAGACATACACCGTAGGCTGACCAAAAGAGTTGCTGAAAAACGCCACACCGTCCACCTTGGCGTCTGGATGTTCGCGCTCCAACCCGACCATCACCACCGGCTTGTGTGCCGAGTCATACACATAGTGGTGGGTGTAAGGACTGAACAGCCAGCGCATCTCAGTCCCCTCACCCCATTCAGACAAAAGGTCGTTGGCTGCCAACGCCTGAGAGGCACTGGCCAGCAGCGTCAACGCCACCGATGCGCTCAACAGCGTTTTTGGAACCATGTAGGAATAAGGTCTGAACAACTTTTTCATGCGCAAGGCAAAACGGATCCCGTGCGGGCACAGGCCAAGCACAGCAACCCCTCAACGACAACAGGCAAGGCGCGTGGACACGCCTCATATTGGCGGAATTATTGACCGATTCTGGTCCCTGAAGACCTTGCCGAACAAAGCTTTACCTGCTGTTACACCGCAGCAATATCTCATCCCCTGGCGACCGGCGGCGCCAAAACAAGCATTAACCGGCCTACAGACCCAGCAGCGCCAATTCGTCATTCAATTGGGATGCCGACTCGAAATGGATGCCATGCCAGCCCAGCGATTGAGCGGCTTGCACGTTGGCCAACAAGTCATCGATAAACACCGTCCGTTCAGGCGCTAGCGCACAGCGACTTTGCAGCAACTGGTAAATCGCGGGATCAGGCTTGCTCATCAACACATCGCCAGAGAACACACCTGCATCAAACCACTGCAGAAAGGCATGCTGTTGCTCCAGAAAGCGGGCGTAAGGCGTTGGCATATTCGAGAGGTAGTACAGGCCAGAGACGCCGTCACCCGCCACGCGCCGCTGGTGAAGCCGCGTCAGCACCGCCAAGGACTCGGGCATGGCCGTCAAGCGGTGGCCAATGCCGTGCATCAGTTCGCCCAAGGGCTGCAGGGGGAGCGCCAGCCGTTGCGCGGTGCGGCTCACCACCACATCGATATCGAGCACGCCCCGATCAAAAGCGTGCCAGTCCTCATGACCAAACACCTGGTGGGCCAACTGCGCTGATTCTTCAGCGGTACGCACACGCTCTGGAAAAGTCTGCATCAGCAAGTTGCCAGGGCGCCAGGTGAAGAGCACGGCACCAAAATCAAAAACGATATTCATGGATTAAAAACAATAGCAGCAAAGGCAGATAAAACCAGGGCTCCAAGCATTTCTGGCCTGGAAACACACCCATCGCAGGCACCAGCGCCTGCCGCTGCCTTTGCAGGCTGGCGCCCGTCATGAACGCAGTTTGGCCAGCAAACCTGCCGTAGAGGCGTCCAGCCCGGTGGCCTCGCCGCTGAGCAGGCGCGCCTCAACATCTTTGGCCAGCACTTTGCCCAGCTCCACGCCCCACTGGTCAAAGCTGTTGATGCCCCACAGGCTGCCCGAGACAAACACGCGGTGCTCCTGCAAAGCAATCAGGGCGCCCAGTGTGGTCGGGGTCAGTTCGTCCAGCAACAGGAAGGTGCTGGGCCGGTTGCCAGGGAAGTTCTTGTGGCCACCGGCATCAACCTTGCCAAGCATCAAAGCTTGCGCCTGCGCCAGCACATTGGCCAGCAACAGGGTGTGGTGGCCGGGCAGGCTGTGGCGCGGCTTCTTGACCGCGACAAACTCCACCGGCACCACGTCGGTGCCCTGATGCAGCATCTGGAAGTAGGCGTGCTGGCCATTGGTGCCCGGTTCACCCCACACCACGGGTGACGTCGAATACGGCAAAGCAGCGCCGCTGGCGTCCACGCGTTTGCCGTTGCTTTCCATCTCCAGCTGCTGCAGGTAGGCCGGATAACGCTTCAGGGCGCAGTGGTAAGGCGCCACACTGCGGCTGGTGAAGCCGTGGAAATTGCGGTACCAGACGTCCAGCAGCCCCAGGCGCACCGGCAGGTTTTGCGCCAGCGGTGCGGTGCGGAAATGCTCGTCAATGTCGTGCGCACCGGCCAGGAATTCGCGGAAGCCTTGTGCGCCAATGGCGATGGCCAGCGGCAGGCCAATCGCCGACCAGACCGAATAACGCCCGCCGACCCAATCCCAGAAACCAAAGGTGGTGTTGATGCCAAAGGCATTCGCTGCGGCCACATTGGTGGTGAGCGCCGCAAAATGCCGCGCGATGTTGCGGCCACCCTGCGCCTCGAACCAGGCCTTGGCGCTGTGCGCGTTGGTCATGGTCTCAATCGTGGTGAAGGTTTTGCTGGCAATCAGGAACAAGGTGCTCTCGACCTTGACCTTCTTTAATACCGACGCCAGCTCATGCCCGTCCACGTTCGAAACAAAGTGGAACCGTTTGCCCGGCGTGACAAATTCGTCCAGCGCCAGCACCGCCATTTGTGGCCCCAGGTCGGAGCCGCCAATGCCGATGTTCACCACATCGGTGATGTCGGCGTCGGCCCGCACAGCCTCGGCATAAGCCAGCATGGCGTCCAGCGTGGCATGCACATCCGCCAGCTCGGTCGCTACATTTTTTATATCTACTCGCCCTTTATCCATAAGGGCTAGAGACGGATTTCTCAATAACCAGTGCATCACCGCACGCTGCTCGGTGCTGTTGATCTTGGCACCGGCAAACATCGCGTCACGGTGCGACGCCAGCCCGCTTTCGCGCGCCAGATCCAGCAGCAAGCTTTGTGTGGCCTCGTCGATCAGGTTTTTGGACAGGTCGGCAAACACGTGCGGCGCACTTTGGCTGAAGGTGGCAAAGCGCTCGGGGTCCGCTGCAAACGCCGGACGCAGGTCAAAACTGCGCCCGCTGGTCTCAAACCGGGCCTGCAGCGCCGCCCAGCTGGGGGTGCGGTCGCAACGTGTGGTGTGCATGGTCAGTGACCCAACAGCAGGTGATCCAGTTTCACGGCGTCGGCACAGAAGGCGCGGATGCCTTCAGACAGTTTTTCAGTCGCCATGGCGTCCTGGTTCAAAGCGAAGCGGAAGCCAGCTTCGTCAAAGTTCACAGGTTCTAGGTCCAGCGCCTGTGCGGCTTCGGCATCCAGCGCCTTGACCAGAGGGGCTTCGGTTTGAGCCAGCGTGGCTAGCAAGTCCGGGCTGATGGTCAGCAGGTCACAACCGGCCAACGCAGTGATCTGACCGACGTTGCGGAAGCTCGCGCCCATGACCTCGGTTTGGATGCCAAACTTTTTGTAGTAGTTGTAGATCTGTGCCACCGACTTCACGCCGGGGTCGTTGGCACCGGTGTTGTCGGCCTCGACCCAGGCTGCGCCAGCCGACTTTTTGTACCAGTCGTAAATGCGGCCGACAAACGGCGAAATCAGTTGCACCTTGGCCTGGCCGCAAGCCACAGCCTGGCAGAACGCGAACAACAAGGTCAGGTTGGTGTGGATGCCACGGCGCTCCAGCTCGGCAGCGGCTTGGATGCCTTCCCAGGTGGAGGCGACCTTGATCAACACGCGGTCGATGTGGATGCCTTCGGCCTGGTACAGCGCAATGATGCGCTCGGCACGGGTGATGGTGGCATTGGTGTCAAAGCTCAGACGCGCATCCACTTCGGTCGAGACACGGCCCGGGACGATGGACAAAATTTCACAGCCAAAACGCACCAGCAAGCGGTCGGTGATCTCATCGAGCGCACGACCTTGAAAGCGGCTGGCGGTGTCGGTCAACAGCGACCGGTATTCGGCCTTTTGCACCGCCTTGAGGATCAAGGACGGGTTGGTGGTGGCATCTGTTGGCTGGTAGGCCTCGATCTGTTTAAAGTCGCCGGTGTCGGCAACCACGGTGGTGAATTGTTTGAGGGCGTTGAGTTGGTTCATGAACGGATTATTACGGTTTTTGATCCGTATTCACTGCCCCCGTACCACAGTTTCTGCGACACAAACCATAACAAAATCAATATAGCTCAGCCCAAAGCCAGGGCCATCACCCCCACTGCAATCGCTACCGCGCCCACAATCCGCAAGCCCCGATCCCCCTCCCCCAGCAGGTGCCCGCCGATCAGCGCCGCAAACAACATGCTGACCTCGCGCGCTGGTGCCACATGGCTGACCGGCGCCAGACGCACCGCAAACAGCACACACACATAAGCAGCCGGGCTGAACACGGCCACCACCAGCGCGTAGCGCCACTGCTGCTGCCACAGCCGCCAGGCCTCGGCCCGATTGCGCAGCACCGGCACCACGGCATAGGGCAAGCGCAGGATGTTGCACCAGTAGTCAAACAAAATGGGCGACAGCGCAATCACCTTGACCGCGTAAGCATCGAGCACCGTGTAGGCAGCAATCAGCCCACCGGTCAACAGCCCCCAGAACACACCGGCCAACACCCGCTCTCGGCGCGCCGGGTCATGCGCCGCCTTGAACAAACCCGGCCCGCCCGCAATCAGGAACACACCCGCCACCACCCCCACAATGCCAACCACACCCAGGGCACTCAAGCGTTCGCCAAACACCACCACCGCGACAAACGAGGACAGCAGCGGCCCGCTGCCGCGTGCCAGCGGGTAGACCACGGTCAAATCACTTTTGCGGTAGCCAGTGAGCAGGCAGACAAAGTACACCCAGTGCACAAAACCGCTGGCCGCGATGAACAACCACTCGGTCAGCCCCCATAGCGGCATCACCTCCCAGCCGAGCCAGAGCGCCAACGGTGACCAGACCACCGCCATGATGAAACAGCTGAAAAAGGTGAAACGTGCATCCCCCTGCGCCTTCTTGGCGACGATGTTCCAACCGGCATGGATCAGCGCACCGACCAGGATCAGCGCAAACGCGAGGCCCGACACCCTAGTTCGCCCGCCTCATCAAGCCGCCGCAAGCAGCCAGCACATCGGTCCAAGTGGGTGGGGTCGCGCGGCTTGGCGCCAGATGGGGGTGAAAGGTGTGTATCGAAGAAGCGTGCATTGCCGCTTGAGCATAGGGGAAACGCCAACTTGTTGCCCCAGGCCATCAAAATTGTTACTTAGTTACGAGAAAACATGAAACGAAGTTACAGTCACGGCTCATCTGACCACTCTCACTTTCAGCCCTATGAGCTTTGACCTTGTCCTTTTTGGTGGCACCGGCGACCTGTGCTGGCGCAAACTGATGCCTGCCCTGTTTCAGGCCTTCAAACATGGCACCTTGCCCGAAGGTGCGCGCATCATTGGCATTGGCCGTGATGATTTGAGTGACGAACGCTACCGCGCGCTGATTGCCTCGCGTTTTGGCAACGTGGAGTTGGAAAAGCGCCCCAGCAGCGAAGAGTTTGACCGCTTTGCCGCGCTGCTGGAATTTGTCAGCATGGACCTGTCCAAGCCCGAGCATTACGCCCACTTGAAAGCCAAGCTGGACCAGCGCCAGGCCGACACGGTGGTGATGTACCTGGCCACCGCACCCAACCTGTTTGCCACCATTGCCGAACAGCTGGGCGCCGCCGGGCTGAACACGCCACAAACCCGCATCGTGCTGGAAAAACCGCTCGGCCACGACCTGGCCAGCAACCGCGCCATCAACCACACGGTGGGGCAGGTGTTTACCGAGCAGCAGATCTACCGCATTGACCACTACCTGGGCAAGCCGGCGGTACAAAACCTGTTTGCACTGCGTTTTGGCAACGCCTTGTTCGAGCCGCTGTGGCGGCGCGAACACATTGCCAACATCCAGATCACCATTGCCGAAGAGCTGGGTGTGGAAAAGCGCGGTGCGTTTTACGAGACCACCGGCGCCCTGCGCGACATGGTGCAAAACCATGCGCTGCAACTGTTGTGCGCGATTGGCATGGAGCCGCCGATCAACTCCCACGCCGATGCCATCCGCGACGAAAAACTCAAGGTCTTGCGCTCGCTCAAACCCTGGACGGCAGAGTCGCTGGCGCAGGACGTGATCCGTGGCCAATACAGCGCGGGCGCCATTGCCGGACAGGCGGTGCCGGGCTACCGCGAGGAAATGGGTGTCAGCCCAACCAGCAACACCGAGACCTTTGTGGCGATTCGCACCGAGATCATGAACTGGCGCTGGGCCGGCGTGCCGTTTTACATTCGCACTGGCAAACGTCTGGTGGGTCGTGATTCCCACATCGTGGTGAACTTCCGGCCCACACCCCACGCCATTTTCAACTCGCAAATCGGCATGGCGAATCGGCTGGTGATCAACCTGCAACCCAAAGACGGGCTGGAGCTGCACCTGCTGGCCCAGGCGCAGGACAAACGCCAAAACGCCAACAACCTGGCGCCGGTGCACCTGGATCTGGACTTTGACAAACGTTTTGGCAACGAACGCGTGGGTGCTTACGAGCGCTTGTTGCTCGACGTGATGGCTGGCCGCCTGAACCTGTTTGTGCGCAGCGACGAGCAGGAAGAAGCCTGGCGCTGGGTCGAGCCGATTCTGGACCACTGGCGCGGCGACGCGCAAGGCCCACGTTTTTACGCCAGCGGCACCTGGGGCCCGAGCGCCACCAGTGCCATGATCGCGCGCGACGGCTTTTGCTGGAGCGAAGAATGCTGATGTTGGAGATTCACCATGCTTGACCGTATCCGCGCCTCCCTGCCGTCGCTGGCGCCAGCCGAACAACGCGTGGCCAAACTGGTGCTCAGTGATCCGCGCGGTTTCACGCTGATGCCGGTGAGTGAACTGGCGGACCGCGCCCATGTCAGCAAACCCACGGTGGTGCGCTTCTGCCGCAGCGTCGGTTATGACGGCCTGAGCGACTTCAAACACAAACTGGCAGGCAGTGTGAGTGAAGGCGTGCCCTACATCCACCGCAGTGTGGACACCGACGACAAGACCAGCGACATCATGGTCAAAGTGATCGACAACACGGTGGCCGCTTTTTTGAAATACCGCAATGACGCCTCGGCAAGTGCCATCGAGCGCGCCGTGGATGCGCTGACAGCGACCTACCACGCCGGGCGGCGCATCGAGTTTTTTGGTGTTGGCAACTCAGGCATCGTGGCACGCGATGCGCAGCACAAGTTTTTCCGACTGGGCATCCACGGCGTGGCCAACAGCGACGGCCACATGCAGGTGATGAGCGCCTCCCTGATGCAACCAGGCGACTGTGTGCTGGTGATCAGCAACTCCGGGCGCACCCGCGATTTGATGGACTCGTGCGACATTGCCCGCAAAAACGGGGCAACGGCCATCGTCATCACCGCCAGTGGCTCGCCGCTGGCCAGTGCGGGCGACATCCATGTGGCCGCCGATCACCCGGAAGGCTACGAGCGTTACAGCCCGATGGTGTCACGCCTGCTGCATTTGATGATCATCGACATCCTGGCCACCTGCCTGGCGCTGCGCATCGGCAGCGACAAGCTGCAGCCTCTGTTGCGCGAGATGAAAAACAACCTGCGCAACAAGCGCTACACATAGGCTGCAAGCTTTTTGGGGCTCTAGCCCTTGTAGATCAAGGGCTAGTAGCTACTTTTAAAATAGCATCAGCCGGGCGGCAACGGCATCCCCTGCTCCACCAGGCTGGCGTGCAAGGCAGCACCCAGGGGCAGCACCTCGTCATTGAAGTCGTAGCGGCTGTTGTGCAGGTAGCAGCTGCCAACGCCGTTGTCTGCACCTTGGCCCAGCCGCAGGTAGGCGCCGGGTTTAACGCGCAGCATGAACGAGAAGTCTTCGGCACCCATGCTCGGCTCCAGATCGCGCACCAGGTTGGCGGCACCGACCAAGCTCTCGGCCACGTCCCCGGCAAAGCGGGCCTCGGGCGCGGTGTTGATGGTGGCCGGGTACATCCGCTCGTAAGTCACCACAGCGCTGGCACCAAAGGCCTGCGCCACATTGCTGCACAGCTCTTGCAAGCGCTGCTCAACCAGCGACTGCACCGCCGCCGTGAAGGTGCGCACCGTGCCGACCAGCTTGGCGCTGCCGGGAATGACGCTCATGGCGTTCATGTCACCTGCTTGCAAGCCACACAGGCTGACCACGGCGCTGTCCACCGGTTTGACATTGCGCGACACGATGCTCTGCACGCCGGTGATGATGTGGCCCGCCACCAGCACTGGGTCAATGGTTTGGTAGGGGTGCGCACCGTGGCCGCCTTTGCCGGTGATTTCAATCGTGACGCGATCCGCCGCCGCCATCATTGGCCCGGAATTCAGCCCAATGGTGCCCGGGCGCATGGCGGGCCAGTTGTGCATGCCGTAGACCGACTGCACCGGAAAACGCTCAAACAGCCCATCATCGATCATCGCCTGGGCACCGGCATATCCCTCTTCACCGGGCTGAAAAATCAGCACCGCGGTGCCGTCAAAACGACGGGTCTCGGCCAGGTACCGTGCCGCCCCCACCAACATGGCGGTGTGGCCATCGTGACCACAACCGTGCATCAGCCCGGGTGTGAGCGATTTCCAGGCCAAGTCGTTGTGCTCGGCCATTGGCAGCGCGTCCATGTCCGCGCGCAGGCCGATCATGCGCCCGGACGCTTGATGCTGACCCCGGATCACCGCGACCAGACCGGTTTTACCGATACCGGTGTGGATCTCATCCACCCCACACACCTCCAGCGCCTGCTTGACACGCGCGGCGGTATAGACCTCTTCAAAGCCTAACTCCGGGTGAGCATGCAAGTCCCGCCGCAGGGCGGTGATTTCGGGGTGGAAAGCGGCGATATGTGCAAACGCCCGTCCATGAATATTCAATGACATGTTTAACTCCAACGCAAAGATTGTCGCGCACCGAACACCGCGCTGACCCGAGCCAGGTTGGGGGCTCTGAACACGCGTAATACGTCTAAACTCACTGAGTCCTCACTACTAGGTCACCCGATCATGATTTTCATCACAGGCGGCGCCGGTTACATCGGTTCACATACTTGCGTGGAATTGCTCAACGCAGGCCATGAGGTGACGGTGTTTGATAACTTCTCCAACAGCCAGCCAGAGTCGCTGGCGCGGGTAGAACGTATCACCGGCAAAAAGGTCAAGCTCATCGAAGGCGATATCCGCGACAAGGCCACCCTGCAAGCCGCCTTGAAAGACAGTGGCGCCGATGCCGTCATCCACTTTGCCGGACTCAAGGCGGTGGGTGAATCGGTGGCCCAACCGCTGCGCTATTACGACAACAACGTGCTGGGCACCGTCAAGCTGCTGGAAGCCATGCAAGCCTGCGAGGTCAAGAAACTGGTGTTCAGTTCCTCTGCCACCGTGTATGGCGACCCGCAACGCCTGCCCCTGACCGAAGACCACCCGCTGTCAGCCACCAACCCCTATGGCCAGACCAAGCTGGTGATCGAGAACATGCTGCGCGAAGTGGCCCAGAGCGACGCGTCCTGGCAATTTGGCATCCTGCGCTACTTCAACCCGGTGGGGGCACACGCCAGCGGCCAAATCGGCGAAGACCCACAAGGCATTCCCAACAATTTGATGCCTTTTGTGGCCCAGGTGGCGATCGGCAAACGGCCGTTTTTGAATGTCTGGGGCAACGACTACGCCACACCCGATGGCACCGGTGTGCGTGACTACATCCATGTGGTGGACCTGGCGCTGGGCCATCTGGCCGCGCTCCAAAAACTGCAGCGCGACAACACCGGTTTTGCGGTTAACCTGGGCACCGGCATCGGCTACAGCGTGCTCGACATGGTGCATGCTTTTGAAGCCGCCAGTGGCAAACCCGTGCCCTACCAGATCTCCCCGCGCCGCCCAGGTGACGTGGCGGCTTGTTATGCCGACCCGGCCTACGCCAAAGCCTTGCTGGGCTGGCAAGCACAGCGCGATCTGCAGACCATGTGCGCCGACAGCTGGCGCTGGCAAAGTGCCAATCCACAGGGGTACAGCGCCGCCGCCTGAGAGGTCTCGCGGACGTTTTCAACAATGACAACAAAAAGCAAAGGTTTTCATAATGGCTAAAGGCATGATTCTGGCCGCCGGGCAAGGCACCCGGGTAAGACCACTGACCAAAAATTTGCCCAAACCAATGATCCCGATCCTGGGCAAACCGGTGATGGAATACCTGATCGAACAGCTGGCCAGCCACGGCATCAAAGAGATCATGGTCAACGTGGCGTACAACCACTACAAGATCGAGCAGTATTTTGGCGACGGCCACCGTTGGGGTGTGCAGCTGGGTTACGCCTTTGAGGGCGTGCGCGAGCAAGGCGAGGTGATCCCCAAGCCGTTTGGCTCGGCTGGCGGCATGCGCCGCATCCAGGACTTCAGCGGCTTTTTTGACGAAACCACCCTGGTGCTGTGTGGTGATGCCATCATCGACCTCGACATTGGCGCCGCCCTGCAAGAACACAAAGCCAAGGGCGCGATTGCCAGCGTGGTGACACTGGACGTGCCGCTGAGTGAGGTACAGAACTACGGCGTGGTGGTGGCCGATGACAATGGCCAGATCCTGTCGTTCCAGGAAAAGCCCGAGCCCGCCGAGGCCAAGTCCACCGCGGCCAGCACCGGCATCTACATCTTCGAGCCCGAAGTGCTCAAGCTGATTCCGCCCGGCCAGGTCTATGACATCGGCTCACAACTGTTCCCCCAATTGGTGGAGAGCAAAGCCCCGTTTTTTGCCCAGAAGCGTTTTTTCAACTGGATCGACATCGGCCGCGTCAGCGACTACTGGGCGGTGCTGCAACGGGTGCTGCGCGGCGAAGTGGCGCAGATGAACATGCCCGGGCGCGAGATCAAACCCGGCATCTGGGTGGGTCTGAACACCCAGATTCCGTGGGACCAGGTCACCATCGAAGGCCCGGTCTACATTGGCTCCAGCGTACGCATCGAGCCCGGCGCCAGCATCATCGGCCCGAGCTGGATCGGCCACGGTTGCCACATCCGCTCAGGCGCCAAGGTGGTGCGCAGCATCCTGTTCGAATACACCCGCATTGCGGCCGACATGACGTTCAAGGAAATGATCGTCTCGCCCACCTACTGTGTGGACCAGTCCGGCGACACGCTCTACCGTGGTGACGAAACCGCGCAATTGCGCTGGGGCGATTCCCGCGCCTGATCCCTGCAAGGTGCGCAGCCAAGCCATGTGCTCGTAGCGCCCCAGCTTCCCATATTGCCCCTCACTTTCAGACCCTATGAACGCATCCACCCTTGTTCAACCCGTGGTTTTGTCCGGCGGCTCCGGCACGCGCCTGTGGCCACTGTCACGCGAGAAATATCCCAAGCAGTTGCTCAGCCTGGTCGGCCAGGACTCGCTCTTGCAGGCCACCGTGCGCCGCGTCACCGGCACCCCTGGCGTGACGCTGACCACCCCGATGGTGGTGTGCAACGAAGAGTACCGTTTTGTCATTGCTGAACAATTGCGCCTGCTCGGTGAAAGCGGCACCGTGGTGCTGGAGCCTTGCGGCAGAAATACCGCTCCAGCCCTTACCCTCGCTGCACTTGCAGCTACAAAAGACGGAGCAGACCCGGTATTGCTGGTGATGCCCGCCGACCATGTCATCACCAATGTGGCAGCGTTCCAGGCGGTGGTCAGCCAAGGTGCGGCATTGGCCGCAGCAGGCGCGGTGGTCACCTTTGGCATCACCCCTGACGCACCGGAAACCGGTTACGGCTACATCCAGACCGGTGCCCCATTTGGCACCGCCAACGCCGCCGCGCGCAGCATCGCCCGGTTTGTCGAAAAACCCGATCTGGCCACCGCCCAGTCTTACTTGGACGCGGGCAACTACCTGTGGAACAGTGGCCTGTTCATGATGCGCGCCTCGGTCTGGCTCTCGGCCCTGGGGGTCTGCCGCGCCGACATCCTGGCGGCCTGCCAGACCGCCTGGGACGCGGGTCAGACCGATGGTGAATTTGTGCGGGTGGGCAAAGAGCTGTTTGCCGCCTGCCCGAGCGACTCGATCGACTACGCGGTGATGGAGCGCATTGCCGCCAACACCACCAGCAGCACCCTGCCCGCCGGGGTGGTGCTGCCACTCAATGCCGGTTGGTCCGACGTCGGCGCCTGGGACGCCCTGTGGCAGGTGCTGCCCAAGGACGCCTCGGGCAACGTGGTGCAGGGTGATGTGCTGCTACAAGACTGCGAAAACACCCTGGCCCTGTCCGAAGGCCGCCTGGTGGCCTGTGTCGGTGTCAGTGACCTGGTGGTGGTCGAAACCGCCGACGCCATCCTGGTGTCGCATAAGGACAAGACGCAGGACGTCAAAAAAATTGTGGACCAGCTCAAGGCGCAAAAACGCCCCGAGGGCAGCATCCACCGCAAGGTGTTCCGGCCCTGGGGTTCGTACGATGGTGTGGACCGGGGCGAGCGCTTCCAGGTCAAGCGCATTGTGGTCAAACCCGGTGGTGTGCTGAGCCTGCAGATGCACCACCACCGCGCCGAGCATTGGATTGTGGTCAGCGGCACGGCACGCATCACACGGGGTGAAGAGGTGTTTTTGCTGTCCGAGAACCAGTCCACCTTCATCCCGCTGGGCACCACGCACCGTCTGGAGAACCCGGGCCGGGTCGCGCTGGAGATGATCGAGGTGCAGTCCGGCTCTTACCTGGGCGAGGATGACATCGTGCGGTTTGAGGATGTGTACGGGCGCTAATGGGTGTGGCCCGGGGCTCTTTGGGTCGCTACTTCATTTATAGCTGCTTGCCCCTATGAATCGAGGGCTAGAGGCTGATTTATCAATAAGCGATATCTGATGCATGATCGGGTGGCGCCAGGCAGGCGGCGGTACAGATTTACCCCTTGATGAGTTGCAGTAGTTAGTCGCTGTGCGGTCGACGCTCGTTGCAGAAGTCACACAAAACCTCAATCAGCATCTTGGCTTCGGCCAGCGTGTGGAACCATGCTGGGTTGACTAGTTCATCGCGCAGCATACCGGTGAAGCTCTCGACGAAGCGTTTCTGCAAAGGCCAGCCCAATATGAGGAAGGCAATAAACTACGCAAACAGGTTCATTACCTGTCACGAGCTGCAGAGCAAGGCCTTGAGCTATGACCAAAAGTGCGAAGACTGCGCAACCGTCGTAGTTGATGGAGACGTCTGACCTCAACAATCTTCCATTGCGCCGCAGTAGCTGCGCCTTTGATCTATGCTTACCGAAATCCTAAAGAACCAGAACAAGCTTAGGCTAGGACAGATGGGAGCACTCCTCGCTCTCAAGTCCCACTTCCTTGGGGTTCATCGGAATACTGTGGCGCAGGTCCATCTTCCAACGGGCTACGGCAAGACCCTCGTGATGCTTCTCGCCCAGCAGCTTTTCAGTGACAACGGGCAGACTTGGGTAGTCTGCGGGAAAGATGTCTTGCGGGAGCAGCTAGTCGAGAACTTTCAGGTGCTGTACGACGAGCACCCAACTGAGATCCTCCCACCAAGTGGCGACATCGCGCGCCAAATCATCGGAGTCCACGCACCATTAAAGGCCACCTCGCAAGCCCAGGTACACCTTAAGAAGGGGCTCACCGACGACAGCAATCCGCCGAGCGGTACAAAGGTGGTGGTTTCGACTCCGACCTCACTTGCCAATTACTCACCGATGAGCAGCGCGACCGGCGTCGGGTCAAGCGGAGACGCCGTCAAGCTCATCCTGATTGACGAAGGGCACCACCTGCCTGCGAAGACATGGTCCGCAATCATCGCAAAGAATCCGGGTGCCAGGGTCATCCTCTTCACAGCGACGCCATTCCGACGAGATCTCCAGCAGCTTGCAGGCAGGATGGTCTTCAGCTACACACTAGCCGATGCGGTCGATGAGAGTGCAGTAGCCGACGCAGAAATTCACCGCCTAGTATTCACTCCTGAGCACGCAGACTCAGACCAGAAGACAGAGCAGCGCAAGGACAAGTTGGTCGCAGAAGCCTGCATGCAACTCGTCTCGAAACTGCGAGCGGCCTACCCGGATGCGGCAGCACTGATCAAGTGCAACACCGTCGCGCGAGCGCTACAACTGGAAGCAATCTATCAGGGGCTGCAGAAAGGACAGCCGAAGGGCGTACTGGTCCTGCACTCAAAGCTTGGTAAGGCTGAACGCCGCACTGCTATGGATCTGCTGAAGAGGCGGGACTACTCTGTTCTGATCTCAATCGAGATGCTGGCAGAGGGTTTCGACCAGGACAACATTTGTGTTCTAGCTGTTCATGACCGCATCGCTGACTTCAGTCACTTCGTCCAAGTGGCTGGGCGGGTAACCCGATCCGTGTCCGGCCGTAGCGACATCGTCATATGCGAAAGTGACATGCCTCCGGAGCTCGCCAGCAACCCGCAGATTTCACGCCTGAAGGATGTCAGCGATGCCCTTCGCAGCATAGTTCTTCGTGAGGAACTGAGAAGCGAACTGCTCACATCTATAGAGGACGGCAAGGTCCCCTCCGGCCAGTTGCAAGCCGCCTTGGATGAACTCCAACTGGGTAGACATGCCTTGGTGCTCGCGGTTGAAAACAAACCGAATGCGAAGACTTGCCCCCTCCTCTTTCCGTCGGCTCCAGCAGTATTAGGCAAAGTCGAGGTGATAGGGTCGCACGCAGAGCAGCTTCCCATGGGTGAAATGTGGGTTGGCGTTATTCGGACCCCAGACCCTCAACGATGGCTGGGCGACTTGGACACGCCTTCCTTCAGGCATGGGCTTCTGCTTGCCTACGCTCCGAACGTTTCCTCCGAGGTGAAACGGCGCATCATTTTCATTTCTGCATCGAGCGACCACCGTCCGTGCGCACAGGATCTGGTGAGTGAGATAGAGAAGTCCCACAAGCTTCGCCCCGTCGGGCTCAAGGACCTGAAATCTGCCTACTCCAAACCTGACAGAGTCAGCTACTACAACGTAGGGCTGCGTTCCCGGCTTCCCTCGCCTCTCGTCGAGCGTTACCGCATCATCACCGGCAACGAAGTCGAGGTCGCCCTGGACGGGGAAACGGCTCGGGGGTTCAACCAGGGTCACCTCATGGGTAAGCTGTTCACGACCGTCAACGGGGCGGTAAACACTGAGGTTTTGGGTGTGAGCGGCAGCGGTGTTGTATGGGCCGCGGGCACGGCCACGCCACGCGAGCTGTGCTCGATGTGGCTACAGAACCTCGCAGAGCTGGTCACCTCCGGATCCAAGCCTCGCCCGACAGCACTCGAGCGACTTCCCGCGACTGAGCTTTTGAACATCGGGGCGCTGACCTCGGGAACTGGCCTGCTTGGCGTTTGGGGTAGTCAGAGCATTGAACGTCAGCTGAAGCTGTTTGGCGGAGGCTCAGCACCATGGGAAATGACGCTCTCAGACGCCTACATCACCTCAATCCAGGTCCTCCCGGCCGACGGCAAGATCACCTTCCGAATGCAGGGTACCGCTCAGCTGGAAGCGGGTGGAACTGTCGCGGTAGACGAGTTAATCGAGCAGACCGACAGTTTGGGCATGTTTGAGGCATCGCCTGAACTCGAGGTTGAAATGCTCGGTAGCCTGGGGCGGACGACTCTGTGTCAGCACCTCAAGATGGACCCGCCTCTCCTCTATCTGCAGGACGGCTCAACAGTCCAGGGCATGCAGCATGCGCCGCCAGTGTCTGGGATGAGCTTCGAGTTCCTCAAAGGTACGCTGTTTGTGGCCGACTGGTCCAAGTGCAATAAGGCCATAGAGAAGCCAGCGAACTTTGAACCTCCCAAAACGAAGAAAGCGCCTGGCGCGCCAACGCACGTGAAGCCGACTGACTACGACCCAGCGGCTGACACAGACAATTCGATCTTCAAGCTGGTTGCAGAGGAGTTGATGGCACTTGTGTCGCAAAAAAAGCTGGACTTTGTAGTCTGCGACGACGATTCGTACGAAATGGCGGACTTCATTGCTGGCAAGACGACGTCCTCCAATACCGCATTGATCCAGTTCTACCTTTGCAAGCGGACGCTCAACAACAAGCCCGGCATTAGATCTGAGGATGTTGCGGAACTTTGGTCTCAGGCGCTACGAACGTCTCAGATTCTGACGCCTGAGGCCTTGTTGGTGCGTTTTCGCGAGCGCAAGCTCAACCGGATGAAGCTGACCCCGGCTGTGGATGTCTCAAAGCGCATTGCTGAAGACTTGCTTAAGCCAGGCATGGACGTAACCTTCGAAGTAATTCTGGTCCAGCCTGGCGTCGACGTTGCCAAGCTCCAAGCCACCAAACTTGGCAGTCCCGGACCCAAAGCGACTGTCAATCATGCGTTTGTCTCAATGGCTGCGATGTTCCAGCGGCGCGGTGTTCGGCTGCTGGTTGTCGGCGATGTGGAAAAGGCTGCCGTAAAGACCGCAAAGACCGCTACAACAAAGTCCAGGAAGGCCGGTCCGGTCAAAGTGCCTGCATCTTCTTTTGCGGACATCTTCAAGCGGCCCTTCGTTTGAATGAGCCACGACCAACCAGCGAACAGGACTCATGATAAAAACAGCCTCCAGCCCTTATAAATCAAGGGCTAGCAGCTATCAAAACCAGATCAAAGCCCCAACCGGTCACAGATCTCCAGCACCGCCGCACTCTGGTTCATGGTGTAGAAATGCAGTGACGGCGCGCCACCGGCGCGAAGCTGTTCACACAGGTCGGTCACCACATCCAGACCAAAGGCTTTGATGGAGGCGGTGTCGTCGCCAAAACCTTGCAGCCGCAGCCGGATCCAGCGTGGGATTTCGGCGCCGCAGGCGTCACTAAAACGCATCAGTTGGGTCGAGCTGGTGATCGGCATGATGCCTGGCACCACCGGAATCGTCACGCCCAGCGCGTCAGCGTCTTCAACAAAACGGAAGTAGGCGTCAGCGCTGTAGAAATACTGGGTGATGGCGGAGTTGGCGCCAGCCTGCACCTTGCTGGCAAAGGCTTGCAGGTCACTTTCGGCAGACTTGGCCTGGGGGTGGATTTCCGGGTAGGCCGCCACCTCGATGTGGAAGCTGTCGCCGGTCTCGGCCCGGATGAAGGCCACCAGGTCGCTGGCATGCTGGAATTCGCCGCCCGCGCCGTAGCCGCTGGGCAAATCGCCGCGCAAAGCCACCAGGCGCTTGACACCCATGGCGTGCAGCGTGGCCAGTTGTTCGCGCACACCGGCGCGGGTGGCGCCGATACACGACAGGTGGGACGCCGCAGATGCGCCCTCGGCCAGGATGTCGCGCACGGTGTTGAAAGTGCCCTCTTGGGTGGAGCCGCCCGCGCCAAAGGTCACCGAGCAAAACTCGGGCTTCAGGGCATACAGGGCCTGGCGCACCAGGCGCAGTTTTTCCACGCCTTCAGGCGTTTTGGGTGGGAAAAATTCAATGCTGACAGGGAGTCGTGAAGAAGCGGTCATGACACGCCTTTACAAAGTGGTGTGAACCGCGCCGACTACCAAGTCGTGGCCAGCGCCAGCCCACAAGATTTCAAGTTACTCAGCCGCGCCCGAGTGGCGGGCACAGATGAAAAATTCGCGGTTGCCGTCACCGCCAGCAATCGGTGAATCAAACCAGTGGGTCACGCGCAAGCCCAACTCGGCACAGCTGTCACGCAGGCGCTGCTCGACCAGGGCATACATGCTGGCGTCTTTGACAATGCCACCCTTGCCCACTTGGCCGGGCTGTAATTCAAACTGCGGCTTGACCAGGGTCAGCAGCGTGCCACCGGCTTTGAGCAGCGGCACCACGGCGGGCAACACCAGGGTCTGCGAGATGAAGGACAGGTCGGCCACGATCAGGTCGAACTCGGGGACAAAGTCGCCATCAACCGCAGGCGCCACCCGCGCGGCGTCACGGGCAGGTTCATCGTCGTCTTCCAGATAAAACTGGCCTTCAGCCCCCGTACTGTCTTCATAAGCAGCTATTAAATCAGAAGCGTCGAGCGCACGCGCATTAACCCCTTCGACACACAGCACCCGTGGGTCGCCACGCAGTTGGGGGTGCAGTTGGGCACTGCCCACATCCACCCCCACCACAAAGCTTGCGCCGTTCTGCAGCAGGCAGTCGGTGAAACCACCGGTGCTTTGGCCGACATCCAGGCATTGCAAGCCGTCTATCGACAGGCCAACGTGTTTGAGCGCCGCCTCCAGCTTGAGGCCACCGCGCGACACATAACGTGCCTCGGCGTCGTCCAGCAGCTGCAGTTCGGCATCTGGCGGCACATCGTCACCGTTTTTGGCAACTTTGCGCCACACATCACCCTGCAGCCATTGGACACCGCCCGTGATCAGGCGCTGGGCCTGGGAACGGGTACTGGCCAGGCCACGCTGCACCAGCAGTTGGTCAATTCGCATACATCTCCAAGTTAAACACCGCAACCCCTCCCCTAGCCAGGGATACCGTCGAACCGGCTTAGCCGGGCGACAGGTATCGCCCCCTTGAGGGGGAAGCGCCGCAGGCGCTTCGGGGGTGGATCAATACCGATACGTGTCGGCCTTGTACGGGCCGGCTTTGTCGACGCCAATGTAGGCGGCTTGTTCGTCGGTCAGTTCGCTGAGCATCGCGCCAACCTTTTTCAGGTGCAGGCGTGCCACTTTTTCGTCGAGCAGCTTGGGCAACACGTAGACCTTGCCCACCTTGTAAGCCTTGGGTTTGGTGAACAGCTCGATCTGCGCAATGGTCTGGTTGGCAAAGCTGGAAGACATCACAAAACTCGGGTGGCCGGTGCCACAACCCAGGTTCACCAAGCGGCCCTTGGCCAACAAGATGATGCGTTTGGCTTCTTTCTTGCCCTTTTTCGGGAAAATCACATGGTCCACCTGCGGCTTGATCTCTTCCCACTTGCACTTGTCGAGCGAAGCCACGTCGATTTCGTTGTCAAAGTGGCCGATGTTGCAGACGATGGCCTGGTCTTTCATGGCCTCCATGTGCTTGTAGGTGATGACGTTCTTGTTGCCGGTGCAGGTCACAAAAATATCGCACTTGTCAGCGGCGTATTCAGTGGTGACAACCTTGTAACCTTCCATGGCGGCTTGCAGGGCGTTGATCGGGTCGATTTCGACCACCCAGACCTGGGCCGACAGGGCACGCAGCGCTTGGGCGGAACCCTTGCCCACGTCACCGTAACCGACCACACAGGCGACCTTGCCCGCGATCATCACGTCGGTGGCGCGTTTGATGGCGTCCACCAGGGATTCGCGGCAGCCATACAGGTTGTCGAACTTGCTCTTGGTCACCGAGTCGTTGACGTTGATGGCGCGCAGCATCAGTTCACCCTTGGCGCTCATGTCGTTCAGGCGGTGCACGCCGGTGGTGGTTTCTTCGGTCACGCCGATGATGTTTTTCAGGCGGCGGCTGTACCAGGTGGGGTCTTGCTTGAGCTTGGCCTTGATGGCGGCGTACAGGCAGATTTCTTCTTCACTGGTGGGGTTGTCCAGCAGCTTGGGGTTCTTCTCGGCCTTGGTGCCCAAGTGCATCAGCAAGGTGGCGTCACCACCGTCGTCCAGAATCATGTTCGGGCCTTCAGCCGCTGTGCCCTTTTTTCCACCAAATTCAAAAATGCGGTGGGTGTAGTCCCAGTAGTCGGCCAGCGACTCGCCTTTGATCGCAAACACCGGCACGCCTTGGGCCGCAATGGCAGCAGCAGCGTGGTCTTGGGTCGAGAAGATGTTGCACGAAGCCCAACGCACTTGTGCGCCGAGTGCCGTCAGGGTTTCGATCAGGACCGCGGTCTGGATCGTCATGTGCAGGCTGCCGGTGATGCGTGCACCTTTGAGCGGCTGCTCTTTGGCGAACTCTTCACGGATGGCCATCAGGCCAGGCATTTCGGTCTCGGCGATGTTGAGTTCTTTGCGGCCCCAGTCGGCCAGGCCGATGTCGGCGATGACGTAATCAGGTTTGCTGGCGACGGGTTTGCTGGCGGCAGGTTTGCTTGCAACAGGTTTTTTAGCGCTCATGGTTCACTCCAAAAGTTAAGGTGACAACCACAGCCGCGAGAAGTGAATCTGGGAAAAAGACTCACCTCACACGAACGGTGGGTGAGCGCCGTTGTGAAACGCTGTGCAAAAAACAACAGCGGGGTCCGAGCCTCACTCAGCACGATGTCCAACTGGACATCAGTGTGAGCTGCAACGCTCCTCGGAAGCGGCAGATTATAGGGATCGAAGGTGCAGATGTCACTGGACGCCTTTTTGGTGCTCAAACTGGCAGAGTAGTTGCTTGTTCGCCAATCAGTGGTTGCGGCGCATGATTTCGGCCGCCCTGCATGCAAAATACCATTCACAACGAAGACTTTCGTCAACTCACATAAAAAGGATGTCCCGTGAACGACTCCGTAAATACTTTGGCATCGGATATGGACAAAGACATCAATCACCACTTGTTGCATACGGTTGGCGCCGACCCCGCGACCGCTTCTTGCAGCGAGGTGATGCAAGCAGTGGCGCAAGTCGCACGGGCACAACTGTCTGAACGCTGGGTTCACACCCAGCGCGAAGAGCGCAACCACAAGGCGCGGCGTGTGGTTTACCTGTCGATGGAGTTTCTGATGGGGCGAACCCTGTCCAACGCACTCGCTGCGCTGAACCTCACCAAGAGTGCGGCGGCAAGTGCAGCACAACACGCACGCGATCTAGAAGACCTTACCGCACGCGAGCCCGATGCTGCGCTGGGCAATGGCGGCCTGGGGCGCCTGGCAGCGTGCTTTCTGGATTCGATGGCGACGCTGGGCCTGCCCTCGTTTGGGTACGGCATCCGTTACGAATACGGCATGTTTGCACAGGAGATCCAAGGTGGCCAACAGGTCGAATACCCTGACTCCTGGCTGAAAGACGGCACCCCCTGGGAGTTCCCCCGGGCGGAGCTCACCTACCCGGTGCGTTTTGGCGGCTGGGTCGAGCACGAGGATGGCAAAGCCATTTGGCGCAATGCAGGCGAGGTTGCGGCCAAAGCGCACGACATGGTGGTGCCAGGGCACGGCACCCACAAGGTCAGCACCTTGCGCCTATGGAAAGCTGTCGCGCCGGACCACATTGACCTGGGCGCCTTCAACACCGGCGACTATGCGCGCGCGGCCAATGCCAAAAACGAGTACGAGAACATCTCCTGGGTGCTCTACCCCAATGACAGCACCCCAGCTGGGCGCGAGCTGCGACTCAAGCAAGAGTATTTCTTTGTCGCCGCTTCGATGCAGGACCTGATCCAACGGCACCTGGAGGAGCACCCAAGCCTGGACGACTTGGCCGATTACGTTGCCATCCACCTCAACGACACACATCCGGCCATTGGCGTGGCGGAACTGATGCGCATCCTGTGCGACGAACACGGCATGAGTTGGGACAAGGCGTGGGCGCTGTGCGGCAAAACTTTTTCGTACACAAACCACACCTTGATGCCCGAGGCGCTTGAGACCTGGCCGGTGTCGCTGATTCAGCAGGTGCTGCCACGTCACCTGGAAATCATCTTTCGGATCAACAAAGAGTTTCTGGACCAGGCCGCCCGTTTCCGCCCGGGTGACCATCACTTTCTCAAACGGCTGTCGCTCATTGACGAAGAGGGTGAGCGTCGCGTGCGCATGGCACACCTGAGTGTGGTGGGTAGCCATCAGATCAATGGTGTCTCAGCCTTGCACTCGGATTTGCTGGTGACCACCGTTTTCGCAGACTTTGCGAGCCTGTGGCCACACCGTTTCACCAACATGACCAACGGCGTCACACCCCGGCGCTGGCTGGCTCAGGCCAACCCACAACTCTCGCAGCTGCTCGACGAGCGTCTTGGCACCGGATGGCGGCTGGATTTGCCCCAACTTCAGCAGCTAAACAACCATGTGGAAGACGCCACATTCAGAGAGCAGTTCAGGGCCATCAAACACCACAACAAGGCGCGCCTGGCCAAACTGATTGAGCAAACCACCGGCGTGACGGTCAGCCCGGACAGCTTGTTTGATGTGCAGGTCAAACGCATCCACGAATACAAGCGCCAGCTGCTCAACGTGCTGCATGTGGTCACCCGCTACAAAGCCATCCTGGCTAATCCTGATGCTTATTGGGTGCCACGGACCGTTATATTTGCTGGCAAAGCTGCTTCAAGTTATATAGCAGCCAAATCCATCATCCGGCTGATCCATGATGTCGGGCAGACCATCAACAACGACCCGCGCGTGGGAGACCGACTCAAGCTTGTGTTTATCCCGAACTACGGCGTGTCGGTGGCAGAGGTGATCATGCCTGGAGCGGATTTGTCCGAGCAAATTTCAACCGCAGGCACCGAAGCTTCGGGCACCGGCAACATGAAGTTGGCACTCAACGGTGCACTCACCATCGGTACCGATGACGGCGCCAACATCGAAATCCGCCAAAACGTGGGCGATGACAACATCTTCATCTTTGGTCTTAAAACACCGCAGGTTCGTGACCTGCGTCTCGCCGGTTATCACCCGCTGGATTTTTACGAAAGCAACCCGACGCTCAAAGCCGTGCTCAATGCGATTGCCGACGGTGAGTTTTCTCCCGATGAGCCCGGACGGTACAGCGCCTTGATCAACTCGCTGGTCTGGGGGGGCGACCATTACCTGCTGTTGGCAGACTACGCGTCTTATGTCGCAACACAGCAACAGGTGGACGATTTGTACCGTCAGCCAGACCTCTGGAGCCGGCGTGCGATTGCCAACGTGGCAGGCATGGGCGTTTTCTCGTCGGATCGCACAATTGCGGAGTATGCTCGCCAAATCTGGCACGTCGCAGCAGTTCCCTATTGACCAGGGCGAGTGCCGCGCAAGGCCAGACAGCGTGTCTGTCTCAAGAAAGATTTTTATGTTGTCATCCCACGATATCGACCGGGTTTGTCGAGGCAGCCACAGCGACCCTTTCGCCATCTTGGGGCCACACCCGACAAAGGGTGGCAAAACATCAGTTCGTTGTTTTCTGCCTACGGCCAGCCAAGTCACTGTGATCGGCCCTGACGGGGCGTCATTGGGTGAACTCAAGCAGCGCCATGCCGATGGCTTTTTCGAAGGGGCGATCCAGGCCAATTGCGACAGCCCCTACCTGCTCAAAGTGCAGTGGTCCAGCGGCTTGAACAGTGTGCTGGAGGATCCTTATCGCTTTCCATTGGTGCTGGGCGACATGGACGTCTGGCTTCTTGGTGAAGGCACGCATTTGCGGCCTTTTGAAGTGCTTGGCGCGCAACCCTGCACCATGGAAGGCGTGGCGGGCACGCGTTTTGCCGTTTGGGCACCCAACGCAACACGGGTCAGCGTGATTGGCGACTTCAACTTTTGGGACGGCAGACGCCTGCCGATGCGCCTGCGCCGTGAGTGTGGAGTCTGGGAACTTTTTGTGCCAGGTATCGCCGTTGGCGCGCTCTACAAATATGAAATCCTCAGTCAAAACGGACAGATCATGCCAACGCGTGCTGATCCGTACGCACTGCAGGCAGAGCTGCGGCCAGCCACCGCCAGTGTGGTTGGCACCTTGCCGACATTGGTCACCCCATCGCAGGCACGCAAACGGGCCAATGCGCTGGATGCGCCAGTCAGCATCTATGAAGTGCACCTGGGCTCGTGGCGACGTGTCACGGAAGACGGCAACCGCTGGCTCAACTGGGACGAGCTGGCCGACGCCTTGATTCCCTACGCCCAGAGCATGGGGTTCACCCACCTCGAACTGCTACCCATTAGCGAGCACCCTTTCGACGGTTCATGGGGCTACCAGCCCATTGGACTCTACGCACCCACGTCCCGTTTTGGCAACGCCGCTGGTTTTGGGCGATTGGTGAGCCGTTGCCATGAGGCTGGTATCGGCCTGATTCTGGACTGGGTGCCAGCCCACTTCCCAACAGATGCCCATGGCCTGGCCAACTTTGATGGCACCCATCTGTACGAGTACGCCGACCCGCGCGAGGGTTTCCACAACGACTGGAACACCCTGATCTACAACCTGGGGCGCACCGAGGTGCGTAACTTCCTGGTAGGTAATGCCTTGTACTGGCTGGAGCGCTTTGGTGTGGATGGCTTGCGTGTCGATGCGGTGGCCTCGATGCTGTACCGTGACTACAGCCGCCAAGACGGCCAGTGGATTCCCAACATCTATGGCGGCAGAGAGAATCTGGAAGCCATTTCTTTCCTGAAGCGCATGAACGAGGTGGTTGGGCTGGAGCGCGAGCAAGCCGTCACCCTGGCAGAGGAATCTACCGCCTACCCCGGCGTATCGCGCCCCACCTTTGCCGGCGGGCTGGGCTTTCATTACAAATGGAATATGGGCTGGATGCACGACAGCCTGACCTACATGGGGCGCGACCCGATCTATCGGCAACACCATCAGGGCGAAATGACCTTCAGCATGGTCTATGCCTTCAATGAAAACTTTGTCCTCCCCATCTCGCACGACGAGGTGGTACATGGCAAGGGTTCGCTCCTGAACAAAATGCCAGGTGACCGCTGGCAAAAATTTGCCAATGTCCGGGCCTTTCTGGGTTACATGTTTGGGCATCCTGGCAAGAAGCTCCTGTTCATGGGTTGCGAGTTTGCCCAGGAGCGCGAGTGGAACCACGACCAAAGCCTGGACTGGCACTTGCTGGACAACCCGCAGCATGCCGGCGTGCAGTGTCTTGTGCGCGACCTCAACCACCTCTACCAGGCCACTCCGGCGCTGTACCAGCAAGACTTTGTGCCCGCCGGGTTTGAATGGATTGACCACAACGACAGCCAACGCTCTTTGTTGAGCTTCATCCGCTGGTCTGCAGACCAAGCCAGTTTTGTCGTGGTGTTGTGCAACTTCACCCCCAACGTCTGGACAGACTACCGACTCGGCATGCCCCGTGCGGGCTGTTACCAAGAACTGCTGAACACCGACTGGTCAGCGTATGGCGGCAGCAACGTGTGTGCGCTGGCTACGGGCAACCTGACAGACGGCGTCCCCTGGCACGGCAAGCCCGATTCGATCGTGCTGACCATCCCTCCCCTGGCTACCGTGTTCCTGAAATGGACCGCCTGAATACCTCTGCCACACAGCTGGGGCGACCTTGGCCACTGGGTGCCCATTTCGACGGCAAGGGCATCAACTTTGCTGTCTTCTCGTCCCATGCCCAAGCAGTCGATCTGTGCCTGTTCGACAGCCACGGCACCCAAGAGCTGGCCCGGCTTCGCCTGCGCGGACACACCGGAGATATCTGGCACGGGTATCTGCCCAATGCCCAGCCAGGTCTGGTGTATGGCTTGCGTGCATCCGGCCCCTGGCGGCCTGATCGAGGTCACCGCTTTGATGCCTCAAAACTGCTGCTGGACCCCTATGCGAGGGACATCGTTGGGGAGTTCATCTGGACCGATGAACACTTCGCGCCGGATCGCCAACACCCGCGTCATCTGGAGACCCGAGACAATGCCACGGTGGCGCTCAAGGCTCGGGTCGTGCATGACAGCTTCGACTGGAAAGACGACCACCCGCCCGCCATTGCGCTGTCCAAGTCCATCATCTACGAGTGCCACGTCAAAGGGCTGACCCAAACCCACCCAGACGTTCCGGAAAAGCTCCGTGGCACGTTTGCAGGTTTGGGGCATCCGGTCACCATCAAGCACCTGAAGGCACTGGGCATCACCGCAGTCAGTTTGCTGCCGGTTCATTACCACTTGAGTGAAGAGCGCTTGGTGGATATGGGGCTGAGCAATTATTGGGGATACAACACCCTGGGCTTCTTTTGCCTGAACCCGCGATTGGCGAGTGGGCAAGACAAACTCTCACCACGCGATGAGTTTCGCACCATGGTGCGCAACCTGCATGCTGCGGGCCTGGAAGTGATTCTGGACGTGGTGTTCAACCACACCGCAGAGGCGGACCATAGCGGCCCCACACTGAGTTTTCGCGGTCTGGACAATGCCAGCTACTACCGGCTGGTCCCCAATGACCTGAACCATTACGAAAACTTCAGCGGCTGCGGCAACACACTGGACATCCGCCACCCACGGGTCTTGCAACTGGTGATGGACAGTTTGCGTTATTGGGTTACCGAGATGCATGTGGATGGCTTTCGCTTTGACCTGGCCACCGTGCTGGGACGCACTGACAGCGGGTTTTCTGCGCAAGCCGGTTTCTTTGCAGCGGTGGCCCAGGACCCGGTGCTCTGCCGTGTCAAGATGATTGCTGAGCCGTGGGACATCGGGCCGGGGGGCTACCAGGTGGGACAATTTCCGCGCGGCTGGCTGGAGTGGAATGACCATTTCCGCGACAGCATGCGGCGCTTCTGGGTACAGAGCGTGGCCTCGCCCCATGCGGCAGGCAGTGGCGGCACGCTGGGAGAGTTTGCCATGCGACTGTGTGGCTCGTCAGACTTGTACCAAGCGCGCAAGCGCGAGCCCGCTGAGTCGGTCAACTATGTGATTTCACACGACGGCTTCACCCTGCTCGATCTGTTGAGCTACAACCACCGCCATAACTTGGCCAACGGCGAAAACAACCGCGATGGCCAGGGCAACAACCTCAACTTCAACTGTGGCGTGGAGGGCCCCAGCAGCGAGCCTCAAGTGCATCAACTTCGGCAACTGCTGCAAAGGGCTTTGCTGGCCACCAACCTGCTCGCCCAGGGTACACCCATGCTGTGTGCGGGCGACGAGCTGGGACACACCCAGGACGGCAACAACAACCCTTACTGCCAGGACAATGCCACCACTTGGATTGACTGGTCACACATTGACGCAGAGTTGTTGGCTTTTACCAAGCATGTGATCAGCCTGCGCCAACGCTTTCTGCCTTTTGCCAACGCCTGGTACAGCGGCATTGCCGATGCCGACGGCATCTACGACCTGTCCTGGTGGAACGCCGATGGCAGCGTGCTTCAGGGTTCGGCCTGGCAGCTGCCCCAGAGCCGCGCGTTGGGCTGTCTTATTGGAAAGCCCGGTGCGGCGGGCTCACCCTTGTTGCTGCTTGTCAACAATGCCGATCATGCCGAGCGCTTTGTGCTGCCACGGGGTCAATGGCAAGGTCTGCTCGACACCAGTCACCCACTGGGTTTGGCCGACTGGCAAGGTGCAGGCACGGCCGAGCTACCCGTCGCGGCGCACAGCCTGCTGCTGCTTCAGCAAGTCGTTGCACGCAACTAGCTGCGTGGACAGCCTGCGGCTAAACAGTCGTCGCAGGCCAAAAACAACCCTTTACGCAGACAACTCCAGCCGATCAAAACCAACGCGCGCACTGGCTGCCGTGATGTGTGCCAACCGCACTGCGGCTTGCGGGCTTACCCAGTCCCAGGAAAAACGCCAGGTCCAGCAACCGGATGTGGTGCCAGGCACATTCATGCGGTGCGCACTGCCCAGTTCCAGCACATCCTGAAACTGGCACAAAGACAAGCGCGCCACAGACATCGCAGCCGCACGCAGCAGGACCCAAGTGACCTCTGAGTCCTCCACAACATCGAGGTAACGCTGCGCAAAAGCCCGCTCATGCGCGCTGCAACTGTTCCACCAGCCGAGCACCGTGTCGTTGTCATGGGTCCCGGTATAAACCACCGTGTTGGGCTCAAAGTTGTGCGGCAAGAAAGCGTGATGCGCATCCCCCGAAAACGCAAATTGCAACACGCGCATGCCCGGAAAACCGGTGCGCTGTCGCAACTGAGCCACCTCGTCGGTGATGATGCCCAGATCCTCTGCAATGATCGGCAAAGGCCCCAGGGCCTGCGTCAACGCCTCAAACAAGGCGTCGCCCGGCCCGTTTTGCCAGCGCCCCTTGACGGCCGTTGGCTCACTGGCAGGAATCTCCCAGTAGTCCATGAACCCACGGAAATGATCGATCCGAATCACATCCGCCAACGCCAGCTGCCGTCTGACTCGCTCCACCCACCAGTGGTAACCGTCCGCCTGCATGGCGTCCCAGTTGTACAACGGGTTGCCCCAGCGCTGGCCCGTTTCGGAGAAAAAGTCTGGCGGCACCCCTGCCACCACATTGGGCTGACCACTGGCATCGAGCAGAAACAAATCAGGGCGCGCCCAACAGTCTGCACCATGGTGGGCCACAAAGATTGGCAAATCACCCACCATCAGAACCCCCTTGCTACGGGCATACGACTTGAGGGCTTGCCATTGGCTGTCAAACTGCCATTGCACAAAACACCAAAACGCCAACTCATCGGCAAACTCAAGTCGTGCCTGAGCCAGCGCCGTAGGATCGCGCAGCGCCAAGGCTTGCGGCCATTGCGGCCAAAGCAAGGGCGCATGGGCCTGATCCAGCGCCATGAACAGCGCGTAGTCTTCCAGCCAGGTCTGCTGAGATGCAACCCAACGGGCTTGCGCCTCCTGATCCTGCGAGCTCGCTTGGGCGACAAAGCCGGCAAAAGCTTCGCGTAGTCTGGCCATGCGCCAGGGCATCACCTGCGCGTAGTCCACCTGCAAGTCATCAAAGCTGGTTGGCGCGATGGTTGCGGCAAGCCAGCCGCGCTCCACCAAAGGCTCCAAAGCCACCAGCATCGGGTTGCCAGCAAACACGGAACTGCCCATGTAAGGCGACCAGCCCGGGCCAACCGGTCCCAGTGGCAGGGTTTGCCACAAGGTCTGCCCCGCTTTGTTCAGCCAATCAACAAAGTAGTAGGCATTGGGACCCAGGTCACCCGAACCATGAGGGCCAGGTAAGGACGTGGGGTGCAGTACCACGCCGGCTCGGCGCAGATCCATCAAAGCACTTGGCATTCGGTTGTTCCCAAAAAAAGAAAACGGGACGCCTGACCCCACGCCAGCGCTGCCCACGTCAAAAGTTAAAACTCACGCGTACAAATGCTGGTAGAGGGTTACATACTGACGAGCAGCATTTTGCCAACCCAAGTCCTGGCGCATGCCACAAGCACGCACCTTTTCCCATTCTGGTTGACGGGCATACAAGGCAAAAGCGCGGGCCACCGCGCGCGCCATCGCCTGCGGGGTGAAGTCGCCAAACACAAAACCATTCGCGAGCCCTTCTGCCAGGTTTTCCAAAGAGCAATCAACAACCGTGTCTGCCAAACCACCCACGCGGTGGACCAACGGCAAGCTGCCATACTTCAGACCATACATCTGCGTCAATCCACAGGGCTCGAACTCGGACGGCACCAGCGTCACATCGGTGGCCGCAAAAATCCGGTGGGCATAGGGCTCGTCGTACCCAATACGGACCGACACCGCGCGCGGATACTGTGCTGCGCGGGCTTTGAAAATGGACTCCAAATGCGCGTCCCCGGTTCCCAGCAGCACAAGCTGCCCACCGCGAGCCACAATGGCATCCAACACACCCAGCACCAAATGCAAACCCTTTTGCGACGTCAGACGGCTGACCACGCCAAACATGGGGGCATCAGCCACAACGTTCAAACCCAGGTCTTTTTGCAAAGCCGCCTTGCACTGTGCCTTGCCCGCGATCTGGTCCACATCAAATGGGGCACTGATATAGGGATCGGCTTGCGGATTCCAGACCGCATCATCCACGGCATTCAAGATGCCCGAGAGCGAAGCCGAGCGGGTGCGCAGCAGCCCATCCAGACCGCACCCTTGCTCGGGTGTCTGAATTTCTCGCGCATAGGTCGGGCTGACGGTGGTGATGTGATCCGCGTAGTACAAGCCCGCCTTCATGAAAGACACCTGGCCGTAAAACTCGACACCGTTCATCGTGAAAGCAGCGTGCGGCAGGCCCAACTCGTAGAAGCAGGCAGGGGCAAACACGCCTTGGTAGGCCAGGTTATGCACTGTAAAAACAGTCGCAACACGTGGTGACTGGTGCGGCAAGAATGCCATGTAGGCAGAGGTCAGCCCGGCATGCCAGTCATGGCTGTGCACCACCTGCGGCTGCCAGCGGGAATCCAGCCCATGCGCCAGTTGCGCCGCCACCCAGCTGAGCAAAGCAAAGCGCCGGTGGTTGTCAACATAAGGCTGGCGCCACTCATCCTCGTAGGGGCCACCAACACGGTCATACAGATGGGGTAAATCGATCACATAAGCATCGAGCCCGAGCGTACGCAGCTTGCCTTGGCGAACCTGCAAGCGCTCGCCCCAGGGGGCGGTCAAATCAGCCAACACCGAGGCATCGCCCAGGTCGGCCAGGAAGACCGGAAACCCAGGCAGCACCACACGCACATCACAGCCCACCGATTGCAAGGCGGCCGGCAACGCGCCGGTGATATCTGCAAGCCCCCCCGTTTTAAGCAATGGAAAAATCTCGGCACTGACTTGCAACACATTCATTGAAAAAACTCTCTCTTGACTTATAGCTTGGCCAACATCTCAGGCGTGATCAGCACCACCCCCCCTTCGGTCCGCTCAAACCGCTGCGCATCCAGTGCGGGGTCTTCGCCCACCACCAAACCCGCAGGGATCACACACCCCCGGTCAATCACCACCCGGCGCAGACGGCAATTGCGCTGAATGGTGACATCGGGCAACACCACCGCCTCATCCACGCGGCAAAAAGAGTGCACCCGCACCTCTGAAAACAGCACCGAATGCGCCACATACGAGCCTGACACGATACAACCACCGGACACCAGCGTATTCACCGCCACCCCATTCTGACCCAAAGTATCGGGCACGAACTTGGCGGGAGGCAGTTGACGTTGGTACGTCCACACCGGCCAATCGGTGTCATAGATATCCAGTGCCGGCATGGTCGAGGCCAAATCCAGATTGGCCGACCAGAATGCATCTATCGTGCCCACATCGCGCCAATAAGGTTGTCCACTCGCCACGCGCGAAACACATGACAAACCAAACGGGTGAGCCAACGCACGCCCATCTGCCACGGCGGCCGGAATCACGTTCTTGCCAAAGTCATGTTCCGACTCCGGGTTGGCCAAGTCGGCCTCCAGCAACTGGTACAGATACTCGGCATCAAACACATAAATGCCCATGCTGGCCAACGACACATCCTTGTTGCCCGGCATGGGCGGCGGGTTGGCAGGCTTTTCAGCAAACGCGGTGATTTTTCGCACCTCGTCGATCGCCATCACGCCAAAAGCGCTCGCTTCGGCACGCGGCACCTCGATGCACCCCACTGTGCAGCCTGCGCCTTGCGCCACATGGTCCTTGACCATGATCGAATAATCCATTTTGTACACATGGTCACCCGCCAGAATGACGATGTATTTCGGATTGCTGGAACGGATGATGTCCAGATTCTGAAAAATCGCATCCGCCGTGCCCCGGTACCAATGCTCTTCTCCGGCACGCTGCTGCGCGGGCAGCATGTCCACCATCTCATTGAGTTCAGCACGTAGGAAACTCCAGCCACGCTGCATGTGGCGCATCAGCGAGTGTGACTTGTACTGCGTCACCACCGCCATGCGCCGGATGCCGGAGTTCAGGCAGTTGGACAGGGCAAAGTCGATGATGCGGAACTTGCCACCAAAGTACACGGCCGGCTTGGCGCGCGAGTCTGTCAGTTGTTTCAGTCGGGAACCCCGCCCCCCCGCCAACACCAGGGCCACTGTGTGACGCACCAATTGGTGCGATTCCAGTGTTTTTTTCATCTCGGTCACCATGCTCTGTCTCTCTTTCCTTGTTATTAACTGCTTTGAGTAAAACGCTTAGGTGACCACGGTAGGGGCCGCCATGCCAGTGCGCCTCTTCACACCAGCCAGCTGTTCCGCCACGTCGATCAGGGCCGCCAGGGCCACTTGTGCAGGAACATCCTGGTGTGCAAGGTCTGCCTCATAACTCTCCAGATAAAGGCGCAGCGTGGCGCCTTCGGTACCGGTGCCCGACAACCGGAAGATGATCCGCGCACCGTCTTCAAAAATGACCCGCACACCCTGCCTGGCCGAGACCGAGCCGTCCACCGGATCGGTGTAGGTAAAGTCATCGGCCAACGCCACACGGCGGGCTCCGAACAACTGCCCCGGCAAGCCCGGCAACTTGGCGCGCAAGTCCTGCATCAGCGTCTCTGCCACGGGCGTTGAAATTGCCTCATAGTCGTGGCGCGAGTAATAGTTGCGCCCATAGGTGGCCCAATGTTCACGCACCAGCGACTCCACTGAACGCCCGGTGGCGCCCTGCAGGCTGAGCCAGAACAGGATCGCCCACAAACCATCTTTCTCACGCACATGGCTGGAGCCGGTGCCATAACTTTCCTCACCACACAGGGTGACGCGCCCGGCATCGAGCAGGTTGCCAAAAAACTTCCAGCCAGTGGGGGTTTCGAAACAGTCGATGCCCAGCGCCTTGGCCACCCGATCCACCGCCGCCGAGGTCGGCATGGAGCGGGCCACGCCCAGCAGCCCCGCGCGGTAGCCAGGAATCAGCCGGGCATGTGCCGTCATCAGCGCCAGGCTGTCAGAGGGTGTCACCACAAAGTGGCGCCCCAGCACCATGTTGCGATCCGCATCACCATCCATCGCCGCACCAAAATCAGGCGCGTCTGCGGCCATCATGTGGGCGATCAAGTCTTCCGCATTGACCGGGTTGGGGTCTGGGTGCAGCCCGCCAAAATCCTCCAGCGGCGTGGCATTCACCACCGTGCCCGCTGGTGCACCCAGCTCACCTTCCAGAATGGCTTTGGCATACGGGCCACCCACGGCATTCATCGCGTCCAGGCGCATGCGAAAGCCTTGTTTAAACAAACCTCGCAACAGGTCAAAGTCGAACAAATCACGCATGATGGCCGCGTAATCAGCCACCGGGTCAATGACTTCAACCTGCATCTGCTCCAGCTGGAAGTGCCCCTGGGTGTTGATGTCCAGGTCTGGCGCGTCGCTGATGTGCACATGGTGCAGCGCTTGCGTGCGCGCATAAACCGCTTCGGTCAGGGTTTCATTGGCAGGTCCGCCATTGCGGGTGTTGTACTTGATGCCAAAGTCACCGTCCGGGCCACCCGGGTTGTGGCTGGCAGACAGCACGATGCCGCCAAATGCATGGCGTGTACGGATCACGGCGCTCATCGCTGGCGTCGACAAAATGCCGCCTTGCCCCAGCAACACCCGCTGCACGCCGTTGGCTGCGGCCAACTTCAAAATGGTCTGGACGGCCACCCGGTTGAAGTACCGACCATCGCCACCCAACACCAAGGTTTTCCCTTGCAGTGCGGTGCCGTTTGAATCCGTGGCGTTGAGCACATCCAACAGCGCCTGAACAAAATTTTCCAGGTACATGGGCTGCATGAAGACAGCCACTTTTTTGCGAAGACCGGAGGTGCCAGGGCGCTGCCCTGCAAAGATCTGTGTGGGCAGTTTTTGAATGGCCATGATGCGATTTATCCGAAGCTGATGTTGCCAATGATGCTACAAAAATAGGTGCACGGAGACTCGCTGCGACTGGGCTATGGGCTTGACGACAGCAGTTTGAATTTAGCACCAATGCACTTATTCACCGGCCTTTAAAATAGATATAAACCGCTTCAAATTGACGTGGCGCAATGAAAGCCTACTTAGGCCTATTGAGCCAGGTCAAGAGACCGACCCAGCCCCGCGCTGCCGACCCGAGAATCTCCTGTGACTTACGCTTTTGAAACCCGCCGCCGCCGCACCTTTGCCATCATTTCCCACCCTGACGCGGGTAAAACCACGCTGACCGAAAAACTGCTGCTGTTCTCCGGTGCGATCCAGATCGCTGGCTCGGTGAAAGCACGCAAGGCCAGCCGCCATGCCACCAGCGACTGGATGGAGATCGAGAAACAACGCGGCATCTCGGTGGCCTCCAGCGTGATGCAGATGGTCTACCGTGACTATGTGATCAATCTGCTTGACACCCCTGGCCACAAAGACTTCTCGGAAGACACCTACCGCGTGCTGACCGCGGTGGACTCGGCGCTGATGGTGATTGACGCGGCCAACGGGGTGGAGGCCCAGACCCGCCGCCTGATCGAGGTCTGCCGCCAGCGCGACACACCGATCATCACCTTCGTCAACAAGATGGACCGAGAGGTGCGTGACCCGCTCGACATCCTCGACGAGGTCGAGCGTGAACTGGGCATGCCCTGTGTGCCGATGACCTGGCCGGTTGGTCAGGGCAAAACCTTTGGCGGCATCATCAACCTGCGCACCGACATCATGACGGTGTTTGAGTCTGGCTCCGAGCGTTTGCCGCACGACTTTGATGCGATGCCGCTGTCCGACCCGGCCGCGCTGGAGGCACGGTTTGGCAGCGAATGGCTGACCGCGCTGGAAAGCATGGAGCTGGCCACCGGCGCCTCCCCGACGTTTGACCGTGAGGCTTTCCTGGCAGGCAAACAGACCCCGGTGTTTTTTGGCTCGGGCGTCAACAACTTTGGCGTGATGGAGGTGCTCGACGCGCTGGTGGACTTGGCCCCCTCGCCCGGTGCACGCACCAGCAGCGTTGTGGTCAACAAGCAGCCGGTCATCAAACAGGTGCAGCCGGAGGACGACGCCTTCAGCGGTGTGGTGTTCAAGGTGCAGGCCAACATGGACGCCAACCACCGCGACCGCATCGCCTTTGTGCGCATGGCCAGCGGCAAATACACGCCGGGCATGAAGCTCAAGGTGATGCGCACCGCCAAAGAATTGCGCCCCACCAGCGTGGTCACCTTCATGAGCCAGCGCCGCGAGGCGGTGGAAGAAGCCTACGCGGGCGACATCGTTGGCTTCACCACCCACGGCGGCGTGCAGCTGGGTGACACCATCACCGACGGCTCGGTCAACCTGCTGTTCACCGGCCTGCCGTTTTTTGCGCCCGAAATGTTCAACACCGTGATCCTGAAAAACCCGCTGCGCACCAAACAGCTGCAGCAGGGTCTGGCGCAACTTGGTGAAGAAGGCGCGATCCAGGTGTTTCGCCCCGAGATGGGCGGCAACATGCTGCTCGGCGCGGTCGGGCAGCTGCAGTTTGAGGTGGTGCAGCACCGGCTCAAGAGCGAGTACGACGCCGACATCCGGCTGGAAAGCAGCCAGTACACCGGTGCCCGCTGGATCACCGCTGACACGCCGCAGGAACTCAAGGACTTCATCAACGCCTACCCGCAGCGCATGGCGCGCGACGCCGCTGACACCCTGGCCTACCTGTGCACCAGCCCGTATGACGTGCGGCTGGCGCAGGAGCGTTTTCCCAAGATCCACTTCCACCCGCTGCGTGAACACGCCGGGCTGGCGCTGCAGAGCGCGGGTTGATGCCGACGCGGCTGGCCAGATCACACAGACCGCATGGCGCAAAGCGCCATGCCCAACCATGATCCCGCTGGCGCAGTGGCCGCTTGCCCAGCGCCGCGGCATCCTCGGGGTGTTCACCGACATCGATGACACGCTGACCACCCACCAGGCCATCACACCGGATGCGCTGCAGGCGCTGGCGGACCTCAAAGCTGCCGGGTTGGTGGTGATCCCGATCACCGGCAGGCCCATTGGCTGGTGTGAACCGCACGCCTTGGGTGATGCAGCGCAGGGTTTACGCGCCTGGCCGGTGGACGCCATGGTGGCGGAAAACGGGGGCGCTGCCTTTGCACCAACTCTTACAAGCCAAAATGGCCTCCAGCCCTTATTCCAAAAGGGCCAGCAGCTATCAAAAATATATTATGCAAATGCCGCCGAGCGAGCCATCAACACGCGCAAGATGCAGCATGTGGTTCAGCGCATCCTGTCTGAGATTCCCGGCACAGCGCAGTCCCAAGACAGCGCCGGGCGCGAAACCGACATCGCCATTGACCACGCCGAGTTGGTGACACTGGCCCCTGAGAAAATGGCGCAAGTGGTGGCGCTGATGCGCGCCGAGGGCATGCAAGCCACCGTCAGCAGCATCCACATCAACGGCTGGTACGGCTCGCACAACAAGCTGGAAGCAGCACGCTGGATGCTGTCCACCCTGTTTGGTCGCAGCCTGGACGATGAGATTGACCGCTGGGTTTATGTGGGCGACTCCACCAACGACCAACTGATGTTTCAGCACTTCCCCCACAGCGTGGGTGTGGCCAACATCCACGACTTTGACAAGCAACTCCAGCACTGGCCGCGTTATGAAACCATGGCCCCCCGCGGCGCCGGTTTTGCCGAATTGGTCAGCGCGATTGTGCAAGCCCGCACAACATGACACGCAAGCGCCATCAGCCAGACCTGACCCGCGCCTGCCAATCGTGGCAACGCTGAGGGGCATGCTGACCGATGTGGCGTGGGGCGTAGCGCCTTAAAAAAGGACTCGCGGGGGTCAATAACACAGCGGTACAGCCGCTCACCTACACTTTGGCCGGCTTGCTGGCGTCGGCACTGGCGGGGGCGCTGATGCGCCACAACCAGCACGTTTAACAGCAGCACCCCAAGCATCGCCAAAGAGCGAAGGAGACACGATGTTTTTTGTCACGGATGTCAGTGCCGTTTCACACGGTATTCAGCTGGCGATTGCGCCGGTATTTTTGCTCACGGCAGTGGCCGGCATGATCGGCACCGTCACCGGTCGGCTGGCACGCATCATTGACCGTGCCCGGCTGCTGGAGGAGCGCATTGAAGCCGCCCCAGATGACCGTCCGATGCCCGCCATCATTGCCGAGCTCAAGCAACTGCGCAAACGCGGCAATCTGGTCAACCTCAGCATTGCGTTGTTGACACTGTGCTCACTCCAGATCGGGCTGACCATCATGGCGCTGTTCCTGAGCGAAACCACCGCCATTGAGATTTTCAAGACGGCCACGATTTTGTTCTTGTCCGGGGTGGGCAGCTTTTTGCTGGCGCTGCTGTGTTTTCTGGTCGAAACCCTGATTGCGACCCGCATCCTCAAATTTGGCCACGGTGGCCGCCAGGCCCAGCACTGGGGCCACTCTTAACACCTAATAGCTCAGGCGTGCGTAGTAGGTTTTTTGTGCCGCTTCGCGGGCCTGGCGCAGGGTGTGGATGCCCATGGCCTGCAGCAGCGGGATCAGCCGCAGCCAGACTTCGGCAGTGACCAACGCATCCCCCAGCGCGGTGTGGCGGCCCAGCACGGTGATGTTGAAGCGCTCGGCAATCGCCTCCAGCCGGTGTGACGCCTGGTTTGGGTGCACCACCGCAGACAGCAACAAGGTGTCAAGCACCGGATGGGTAAACAGCAGGCCGGTGCTGGCTTCTTGCAGCTGCAAAAACTTCATGTCAAACGCGGCGTTGTGCGCCACCAGCACACTGTCCTGTGCGAAGGCATAAAACGCGGGCAGCACCTCGCCGATAGAGGGTTGGCCAGAAACCATCTCCTGGCTGATGCCATGGATGGCGACGGTGGCCGCGGGAATCAGCCGCCCGGGGTTGACCAGTTGCTCAAAACTCTCTTGCCGCAACAGCTTGGTGTTGACACAGCGTACCGCACCGATCTGGATGATCTGGTCCCCCTCAGACGGGTTCAGGCCGGTGGTTTCGGTATCAAACACGGTGTAGGCCAGCTCACTCAAGAGGCGGTCATCCAGCGCGCAGGTCTGCTCGGTGGTCTGAAACAGGTCAAAGTCGTAGTACTCGGGGCGGCTGTCCGTGCTGAGCGGTGCGGCAACTTCAGACACCTCTTGGGCGCTGACCTGCGGCAGGGCAAACCGGAAAAACGCCTCGTGGCGCACCCGCTCGCGCGCAAAACTCAGCTCGCCGCCATGCCGATCCACCACGTCACGCACGCTCAAAGGTGTGCTCTCGGCGCCAAACTGCATGCTGTCCATCTGCCAGATCATCACCGTCTCAGTGCTCATCACTTGGTCTGTCCAGATCAGGTCGAGTTTGGCTTTGCCGCTGTCAGACAACAGCCGCAGGCGCAGGAAGCGGACGTCAAACTCATCCACCAAGCGGGCCGACAGGTACACCAGCGCCTGGACCAGGCTGTAGCTGTCCACCCGCAGCCAGATCGGCTCGTCGCCCTGCTCCAGTGACACCGTGCGCTGGCAGTAGCTCTGGATACGCCGCTGCGCCACCAACAGCAGGTCAGCGCCCAGCATGTCTTCGAGCGGCCAGCGGGTGGTCAGCCCTTGTGTGGCCTGCTTGTCCAGCGCGGTGATGTGGCGCCCCACCTTGTTGATTTCATCGTGCAGCACCTGGCGCTGGCGCGCACGCGGCGCACCGGTCAGCTCGGATGCCTCCAGCGTGGCCAGCGCCGTGGTCATCGCGGCCAGCGACGCCCGGCAGCCCTGGGTGACGGCATGCAGCAGCTGGTCACGGCGCTTGTCTTCCTCGAACGCGCGTGTCAGGTTGTCAAGCACCAGGACAAAACCGCTGAGTTGGTTGTCAGCATCTTGGGTGTTGCTGGTGCGTACCGGTGCCATCTGTACACGCAGCAGTTGCCCGGCCTGGGTGCTGGTGACGAACTGGGCCGACGGGCTGGCCGCGCCACGCAGCAAGCGTTGTTGGATGCTGTCAATGGCATGCGCCACCAAAGCGCGGTCAAACACCGCGTAGATTGAGCGACCAATGCCCATCAGTTCGCTGCCACCAGCCGGGGTCGGTTGGTGGGAAAGCGCCTTGAATTGCAACCGGGCGCGGTGGTTGTAGAGCAGGATGCGACCGTCCAGGTTGCAGACGACCACACTTTGGGTCAGCTCAGCCATCAGCGCGGCCAGCCGGTCTTTTTCCTGCTGGATGTGTTCACTGGCCTGCGCCACCTGGGTCGCAAACTCAGCGCGCAGTTGGTCACGCTGCACAGCCAGCTGGTAGATCACGTCACCCAGCGCCTGGGTTTCCGGGGTGCCAACATGGCGCATCGGCACCGCCTGCTGTGCCGCCAGCAACACCTGGGTTTGCTCCAGCAAACGCGCCGGTGCGCCGATGTAGCGCCGAAACAGCCAGCGCACCGTCACCCCGATGACCACCAGCCCCAGCAACCAGGTCAGGCCGATCAGCCACACCTGCGGCGCCAGTTGCGCCAGCACCAGGCTGCGCTGATCGGGCGCCAGGGTGGTGACGATCAGGCCCATCGTCACCATCAACCAGACCAGGCTGGCCACACCGATGCCCCCCATGGCCCACACCAGACGACGGTCAAGCCTCATGCCAGTTCCTTGGTTGGCAGTGCCCTGCCGGTGGGGCTGGATTCCTTGCACACATGCTTGTCTCCGTTGGTCTGGTTTTGCGCGCCATTGTGCAGTTGAAACAGTCCAGAGAACAAGGCCAAACAACGCACCCCATCGGCCAGGCCGCGCTCTGAGTAGGGTCAAACAACCCTCGCCAACCCAGTCATAGGGAAAACACCGACGAACGGATTTGGCAGGAATCTGGCCACCGCTCGACGCCGCACACCAGTCCATCCAAAGATTTAAATAAAAATGACATCCAGCCCTTTTAAATAAAGGGCATATAGCTATTATAAAAATAGCACTCAATCCCCAAAAACCATCACACCTACGCCAATTGGCAGGCGGTTTTGCGGTGCGAAGACGGCCCCTATCGCCGCACAAAAGACCTTGAATCGTCGCCCGCGGTCTAGCCGACTAAATTGGTCAGCAATTGGTAAGTAGTGCCACTTAGCCTTTTAGCCGTCGAAGCAATCACTAGGAGATAAACCATGCAAGACGATTTGATCCAGAGGGTGATCAGCCACCCCAAATACCAGGAGCTCAAAGCCAAACGCAGCAGCTTTGGCTGGACGCTGACCTGGGCCATGATGGTCGTGTACTACGGCTTCATCGTGCTGGTCGCGTTCGACAAACAACTGCTGGCCACCAAGCTTGGCACGGGGGTCATGACCCTCGGTATTCCGATCGGTTTTGGCGTCATCGTTTTCACGGTGCTCATCACCGCTATTTATGTCCGACGCGCCAACCGCGAATACGACGATCTGACAGCAGAAATCACCAAGGCGGTACTGAAATGATGGCTAAAAACGATACCACCCGACAAATCCTGACTTTGGCCGCGCTGTTTGGCGTGTCTGCTGCCGCCTGGTCGGCTGGCGCTGACCTGGGCCAAGCGCAGAAACAGGCCACCAACTGGACGGCCATCATCATGTTTGCTGCCTTTGTGGTGTTCACCTTGTTCATCACCAAATGGGCAGCGGCCAAGACCAAGTCAGCCGCTGACTTCTACACCGCTGGTGGCGGCATCACCGGCTTTCAGAATGGTCTGGCGATTGCGGGCGACTACATGTCTGCGGCGTCTTTCCTGGGGATTTCCGCTGCGGTGATGGCCAGCGGGTTTGACGGCCTGATCTACTCGATTGGTTTCCTGGTGGGCTGGCCGGTGATCACCTTTTTGATGGCCGAACGCCTGCGCAACCTGGGCAAATTCACCTTTGCCGATGTGGCCGCATTCCGCTTCGAGCAAAAGCCGATCCGCATTTTTGCGGCTTCCGGCACGCTGGTGGTGGTGGCGTTTTACCTGATTGCCCAGATGGTGGGTGCGGGTCAGCTGATCAAGCTGCTGTTTGGGCTGGATTACTACATTGCGGTGATCATCGTGGGCGCGCTGATGATGATCTACGTGCTGTTTGGCGGTATGACCGCCACCACCTGGGTGCAAATCATCAAGGCGTGCATGCTGCTGGGCGGCGCGACCTTCATGGCGCTCTCTGTGCTGTGGCATTTTGGCTTCAGCCCCGAGGCGATGTTTGCTTCTGCCGTGCAGATCAAGACCGATCTGGCGCTCAAAGACGGCAAGATTGCTGAGGCAGCTGCAACGGCTGGCCAGTCCATCATGGGGCCGGGCAACTTTGTGAAAGACCCGATCTCGGCCATCAGCTTTGGCATGGCGTTGATGTTTGGCACCGCTGGTTTGCCCCACATCCTGATGCGCTTCTTCACCGTGCCCAGCGCCAAGGCGGCGCGCAGCTCGGTGATGTGGGCCACCGGCTGGATTGGCTACTTCTACCTGCTGACCTTCATCATCGGTTTTGGCGCGATCACCTTTGTGCTGACCAACCCCGACTTCCTGGACGCCAAGGGCGCGCTCAGAGGCGGCGGCAACATGGCGGCGGTCCACCTGGCCAATGCGGTGGGAGGCAATGTGTTCCTGGGCTTTATCTCGGCAGTGGCTTTCGCCACGATCTTGGCGGTGGTGGCGGGCTTGACCCTGTCTGGCGCATCGGCGGTCTCGCATGACATCTATGCCACCGTGATCAAGCAAGGCAAAGGCAACAGCGCCGACGAGTTGCGCATCTCCCGAATCACCACAGTTCTTCTTGGCATCCTGGCGGTGACGCTGGGCATCGTGTTCGAGAAACAGAACATCGCCTTCATGGTGTCGCTGGCGTTTGCGATTGCTGCCTCGGCCAATTTCCCGGTGCTGTTCATGTCGGTGCTGTGGAAGGATTGCACCACCAAGGGTGCGGTGATCGGCGGCTTTTTGGGGTTGATCTCGTCGGTGGGCCTGACCATCGTGTCGCCATCGGTGTGGGAAGCCACGCTGGGCAACCCCAAAGGTTCGGCCCTGTTCCCCTACACCTCACCAGCGCTGTTCTCCATGACCATTGGTTTTGTGGGCATCTGGCTGTTCTCGGTGCTCGACAAGAGTGATCGCGCAACCAAAGACCGCGACGGTTTCCTGGCGCAACAGGTGCGCTCCGAAACCGGCATCGGCGCATCACGCGCATCTGGCCACTGACATCCGCCATGGACACCGCGTCAGCCTCTGGCTGGCGTTGTCATCCGTTCAAGGGGCTGCCGGCGCGACGTCTGCAGCCCCTTTTTTGATTGAAGGCTACCGTGTCTTTCATCTTTTCAGTCGACAAATCACCTTTCAACGAGCTGAGTGCAACCGAGCAGACCCAGCTGCGTGAGGTGGCGCTGCATGTTCGGATCAGCGCGGGCGACAGCCTGCTGCTGCCCAACAGCGCGCCCCAATACCTGTGGGTGATCCGAAACGGCCACGCCCAGCTGGAGGAAGACGACCATGTGCATGTGCTGGCTGCGGGCGAATCGATCAGCTGGCGTGCGCTTTTGACCGGGCACAACCATGCCAGCGTGCTGGCACTGGATGACGTGCAGGCCTGGCAGATTCCCAAAGCCGCGCTGATGCCCCTGCTGGCCAACAACCCGCGTTTCAGCGCCCGGGTGTTTGCCACCATGGCCACCGATTTGGCTGACGACGAAGAGATTGACCACAACCGCGAGTTGATGTCGTTGATGCTGGTGCGGGTGAAAGACGCTTACTTGCAAAAGCCTTTTTTTGTAGATGGGCAGCTCGACCTGGTCGCGGTTTGCCGAGAACTGTCTGCACACAAGTTGACCAATGCCTTGGTGCGCGATGTGCACCAGGGGGTGGCTCGCATTGGCATGTTCACCACCACCGACTTGCGCGATGCTTTATTAAAACCGATAGCACCCAACCAATTACCGGTGAGGGATGTCGCCCGTTTTGACCTCATCACGCTGGGGCCGGACGCCGAGCTGTTCGAAGCCCTGCTGATCATGCTGCGGCACCGGGTGCACCGGGTACTGGTGAAAGATGGCGACACCATTTTGGGCCTGTTGAGCCAACTGGATCTGATGAGTTTCATCTCCAACCACTCCCACCTGATCACCCTGCAGGTGGAGCAGGCGCGTGATGTGGACGACTTGCGCGCCGCCGCGCGCCAGGTGGACGATTCGATCAAGATGCTGCAGCGCGGCGGCATGCGCATTGAAATCATCTCCAGGCTGGTGAGTGAGCTCAATGACCAGATTTTTGCCCGCCTGTGGTCGCTGCTGGTGCCGCCTGAGCTGCAACAAAACAGTTGCCTGATCGTGATGGGCAGCGAGGGGCGCAGCGAGCAGATTCTTAAAACCGATCAGGACAACGCCCTGCTGCTGCGCGACGGCTACAGCTGCGACACCTTAGCCAGCATCACTGCGCAATTCAGTGCCGCACTGTTGACCTTTGGGTACCCGCCCTGCCCAGGGGACATCATGATCACCAGCCCGCTGTGGTGCCAAAACCTGGCTGCGTTCCGCGAGAGCATTTCTCAGTGGCTGTTTGAAGCCCACCCCGAGGGCAAGATGAATCTGGCAATTTTTCTGGATGCACGGGCAGTGGCAGGCGACGCCAGCCTGCTGGCTACCGCCCGCGACCATGCTTTGAATCTGGCCGCAGGCAGCCTGTCCTTCATGGCACGCATGGCCAGCGCCATTGACCAATTTGCCGAGCCGGCACAAGGCTGGTGGGGCCGCATCACCAAACTGCAAGCCAGTGAGCCCGAGACCTTTGACCTGAAAAAGATCGGCACCTTCCCGATCGTGCACGGCACCCGAGCCTTGGCACTGGAGCATCGACTGGCGACGCTGGGCACGGCAGAAAGACTGAAAGAGCTGGCTAACCGACAGGTTCTGCCAGCGCCACTGGCCCGTGACCTGATCGAAACCCTGCACCTGCTGATGGCGATGAAACTGCGCAACAACCTGCGCCAGCAATCCCTCGGGCAGCCCATCAGCAACCTGATCCAGCTCAACACGCTCAGCACGCTGGACCGCGACTTGCTGAAGGACGCCTTGCTCATCATCAAGCAGTTCAAGCAGCACCTGCGGCTGCACTATCGGCTGGAAGCCTGAGCCGAGCCAATCGGCAAACCAGACGCGTCCAACCAGGCTAACGCAGAAAAACCCACCGCGGTCTTTGCGCCCATGGGGTCTGGCCAAGTTTTGGCGACTCACGGCGACAAATTTGTGTCCATCCAGACACAACTTATCCAATATATTGCCAATTAGTTAATACGACAAGTCGATATTGTCGATATTAATAACTTTTGATGAAGGAGTTATTTTCAACAGCAGAGGTGGATAGTTTTCCTGCTTTTTATAAAAAGCTATTTACAAATCAACGGTCCTAATATTTCCTCACCTTTCAACGCAACCCTAGGAGATGATTGTGAGTAGTATTAGCTCGGTGACTTCTTATACGCCGTCGTCGACGGCTCTCAAATCTGTGCAATCCAGCTATGACGCCAATAACCAGGCTTATGGCCCGGTCGTGGCCAATGTGGCGGGGGTAGCCAACGCGGTCGGCGACGCCGCCAGCGCGGTCGTCAACATCAGTGCCGAGGGCCTGAGCAAGCTTGGAGACCTGGCTCAAGAGGGTTATGACTCGGTCAGTGGCGCACTCAGCGATGCAGGAACTGCTGTCAGCAATGCATTCAGCGACGCAGAAACAAAGGTGAGTGATGCGGTTGACAGCGTGGAAAACGGCCTCTCGTCTCTGTACACAGAGGTTTCCAACCTGGCGTCTGAAGGCGTGGATGCCGTCAGCAATGCCACAAAGTCGGTCGTCAGCACGGTGAGCGACGCAGCGTCCTCGGTGGCGGATGGCATCAGCTCGGCCACCAGTACCGTGACAGGCTACGTCACCAATGGCGCGATCGCCGCCAAAAACGCCATCAGCGAAGTGGCCTGAGATGCGCTCCGGTAGACACGTCGCAGCGCTGGCGGTGGCGAGTTTGGCGCTGTCAGGTTGCTCCATCCTCAGCCCGATACCGCTCTGGGAATTCGCCAAGGCCACGGGGCAGGTGACTGCACGCGCCATACAGTCAACCCCGGGTGAAGCGTCAGACACCGTCTACCACGCACACGCGCCTTTTTCCAAGTTATGCATCGAGTACAACCCGCAAACCCAAACAGCGGATGTGGTACCGGCTTTGCAACTGGCGCTGCGTGCCCAAAAAATTGACAGTCGCGTCTACGAAAACGCCAACCTCACGCCCAACTGCCCTGTTTGGCTGCGTTACACCACGCAAATGGAATGGGACAAGTCGCCTCAGTCAGACCGTTTTGAGGCGTATATCAGCAAAGCGGCATTGACACTGCAAACCGACCGCGGCGAGGTGTTGTCCAGCAGCTACTACGCTGTGGGCGACGGCTACTTCGCCGGCAAATGGGCCTCCACCCAGGACAAATTGACACCTGTTGTCAGCGCGCTGGTAACTGGCGTTGTCCCGGTAAAACCAAGCAATCAGCCTAACAAGGGACACTCATGATGCCACCTCTCATTCGCCCCATACTGGGCGCGCTCAGCCTGAGCGGCTTGTTGCTCGGCTGTGCCGACGGCCCGTCCAACACCATCGTTCCGGGACCGTTATCGGCTTTGCCGATCGCACGCCCGGCGAGCCTGGAACGGGTGAACACCGGTTCGCTGTTCCAACCCAGCACGGGCTCCCTCTTCACTGGGCGCCAGAAACCCCGCGCCATTGGCGACACTGTTAAGGTCAACATCTCGGAAACCCTCAGTGCCAGCAACACCATCAAAGAAGATGCCAGCCGTGAAAGCGCGCTGAAATCCAAGGGGCCCGGAAATCTCCGGTCTGATTCAGCGCTAGCGGGCATCTTCAACCAAGACCAGTCTGCGTCCGGCAGCAATTCCTTCAAGGGCAATGGCACATCCAAAAACGATAGCAGCTTCACCGGAACACTCGCCGCCTCGGTCATCAATGTGCTGGCCAACGGCAATCTGGTGGTCGCTGGCGAGCGCAGTATTGCCTTGCACGGCGGCGGCAGCATATTGCGTTTTTCCGGTGTGATCGATCCACGCGACATCAAGGACGGCAACGTGGTCCAGTCCGCCGATGTGGTCAACGCGCGCCTGGAAGTGGTGGCGCAAGGCGACGCATCCGAGATTGCTTCGCGCACCTGGCTACAACGGGTGCTCAGCAAAAGCTTGTCTGTTTGGTAATCACCCAAGGAGAAATCATGCTTACAGCACTCAAAACCACCTTGGCAGCAGCGTCATGGCTAGCAGCGAGTCTTCCGGCAACGGCGGCGCTGCAGATGGACGGCGTTTCCTTGGAAGAGTCGGTTCAGGTGGCGGGCAAAAACCTCAAACTCAATGGCGCAGGCATCAGCATGCGCATGATCTTCAAGGTCTACGCCCTGGGTCTGTACCTGCCTAACCGTCAGGAAACCTCACGCGAGGTGTTGCACGCTGAAGGGCCGAAACGCCTGATGATCTCCATGTTGCGCGATGTCAGCGGCTCTGACTTCAACGATGAACTGCGGCAATACGCTGTCGGCGAAGGCGCCTCGGTACCGCCCCACATTCTGGACAACATGCAACGGATCGTGCAGGCCATTGACCGCCAATCCCACGGCTTGCACAAAGGCGACACTCTGACCCTGGATTGGGTACCTGGCACCGGCACGATGGTCGAGCTCAACAACAAAGCATTGACCGCCCCGCTGCGCGAGATGGACTTCTACAAAGCCTTGCTCAACATCTGGCTCGGCGACAAGCCGGCGGACACCGGACTCAAAATGAGACTCTTGGGGCAGGCACCCGAGTTGCGCTCAGCACTGCGCGAATAAAACCGGCGCAATCTGTAAATGAAATATGTCGACTTTGTACATTTTCAGATACAAACACAATGGTTACCAAGAAGATCAGGTTTCCCACACGGGTATCAATTGACACAAAATAGAAAAACTACAATAAGCGCATTTATGCACTCAAGATGACTTCCAAATTTCAGGTACTGATTGTCGACGACGACGAAGATATCAATCGCCTGCTGGCCGATTATCTGGTGCCCTATGGCTTTGTGACCCATGTCGCCTGTGACGCAGAGAGCATGCGCCGCCAGTTGGAGCGTCACACCATTGACCTGATCGTGATGGATGTCATGTTGCCCGGCACCGACGGCCTGAGCCTGACCCGCGAAGTCAGGCAACACACCCCCATTCCGGTCATCATGCTGACCGCCCGCGCTGATCACTTTGACCGGGTGCTGGGCCTGGAAAACGGCGCTGACGACTATGTCACCAAACCATTCGAGCCGCGCGAACTGGTGGCCCGCATCCAGTCGGTGCTGCGCCGCGCCGCCATCCACCGCCAAGGCGCCAACGACAACACCGGTAACGTGATCAGCTTCAATGGCTGGAAACTCAACGCCGAAAACCACAGCCTGCACGCCCCCAGCGGCGTCACGGTTGCGCTGTCCAATGCCGAATTCAGGCTGCTCTGCAGCTTCTTACACACCCCACGTCGTTTGCTGAGCCGTGACCAGTTGATCGAACTCGCCCACGGGCATGTGGCTGGCGCGGGGGAGCGCAGCATTGACCTGCTGGTGTCGCGCCTGCGCCAAAAGCTGGCTGGCTCACCGGATGGCGCCGACATGATCAAAACCGTCCGAGGCCGCGGCTACCTGTTTACCGCCCCGGTCGAACGAGGTCGGGCCGCGTGAAAGAGCGGCTGATCGGACTGGCCCGTCGGCTGGTGCCGAGAACGTTGTTTGGGCGGCTGGCCCTGTTGCTGTGTGTGGCGGTGATCCTGAGCCACGCGCTGGCGATCAAACTGATGTTCGAGGTGGGCCCGATCCTGTTTGGCCCACCGCCCTCCGCGATGCCCCTTGGCCCGCCACCCGATCTCCTGCCTGGCGCCATGCCTGGACGCCCCTTTGGCCCGCCCCCGCCCAGGCCCCTTGGTTTTGCCCGCCTTGGACACCTGGGTCTGTGGATCGATATCGGGGTGCGGGTGGCGGCGCTGATGTTGGCGGCCTGGATTGGTGCACGCTGGCTGGCGCAGCCGGTGCGGCGCCTGGCCGACGCCGCGCGTGAGCTCGGGCGCGACATCCATCGCGCGCCGTTGGTGGAGCAAGGCAGTGACGAGTGCAAGGAGGCCACCCGGGTCTTTAACCAAATGCAGGCCCAGATTTGCCAGCAACTCAATGAACGCGACAGCTTTGTTGCCGCCGTTTCCCACGACCTGCGCACCCCGCTGACCCGCATGGCATTGCGCGCCGAGAGTTTGCATGACGCCGAGCTGCGCCGCTGTTTCCAGCGTGACATTGCCGACATGAACACCATGATCACCGCCACGCTTGACCACTTGCGGGGCGTGGCCTCGGGCGAGCCGATGGTGTTGCTGGATGTGGGCTCCCTGCTGAGCAGTCTGGTCGACGATTACCAGTCTTGGGGCCACCCGGTGAGCTTGGTTGAACCAGAGGCAGCCCCTGCGCTGGCGCCACTGCGGACCCAGGCACAGGCGCTGCGCCGCTGCATCAGCAACATCGTCGACAACGCGGTGCGCTACGGCGGCTCGGCCCGGGTACGCTGTTTTGAAGAGGCAAGCCAGTTGTGTATCGAGGTCAGCGACCCCGGCCCCGGCATGGCCGCCGCCGACCTGGACCGGGCGCTGACGCCGTTTTTCCGCGCCGAGGGCTCACGCAACCGGCACAGCGGCGGCGTGGGTCTGGGCTTGTCGATTGCCAACGACATCGCGCGACGATTGCAGGGCGAGGTGCGGCTCAAAAATGGGGACAGCGGCGGCCTGGTGGCCACGGTGGTCTTGCCCCGGCCCGTGACGCCGACCTGACTGGCTACTCCCGCCCGAGATTCATCGCAAAATGAAGCTCTAGCCCTTATTGCAAAAGGGCTTGCAGCTATTTTTTTAAAAGGCTGGCGGCCTGGTCAAAGCCCTGCAACACATTGACCGCGTTGGTGCCCACCTCGGCCACCGCATAACCACCTTCAAACACAAACACCGTGGGCAAGCCCGCTTTGGCCAAGTCTTCCCCGACCTGAAGATAATCGGCACTTTGCAGGGAGAAGCCGGAGATCGGATCGCCCACAAAGGTGTCCATGCCCAGCGACACCACCAAGGCCTGCGCACCAAACTCGGCAATACCCGCCAAGGCCTGCTGCAAAGTGGCCCGCCAGACCCCAAAACCGGTGCCACGCGGCAGCGGCCAGTTGCGGTTGAAGCCCAGCCCGGCGCCAGCGCCTAACTCGTCGGCATAACCCAGGTAAAACGGGTACTCGGTGTGCGGGTCGCCATGGATACTGGTGAAATACACGTCAGGCCGCTCGTAAAAAATGGCCTGGGTGCCGTTGCCGTGGTGGTAGTCGATGTCCAGAATCGCGACACGCGCTATCCCCTGGTCACGCAGCGCTTGCGCGGCCAGGGCGGCATTGTTTAAAAAGCAGTAGCCGCCAAAGAAGTCGGCGCCCGCATGGTGACCCGGTGGCCGCGTCAACGCAAAAGCAGCACGCTCGCCACCAGCCACCGCCAGCGCCGCACTCAAGGCGCAGTCGGCACCCGCGCGGGCAGCGTCCCAGGTGCCATCGGTCAGCGGGGTGCCCGCATCCATCGAGAACAGGCCCATGCGCGCGGCGAAGTTGGCGGGCAACACGTCCGAGCGCAGGCTGCGCACCGGCCACACCGAGGGCAGCGCATCACGCTGGGCGTTGGCGGGGTCGAGTGCCACCCACTCGTCCCAGGCACCGGCCAAAAAATCCAGATACCGCTGGCTGTGCACGCCCTTGAGCGCGCTGTCGTCAAACGGCTCGGGCGGCAGGATGGCGCCGAGCTTGCGGTTTTTGAGTTCGGCCAGCACATGGTCGACCCGGGCGGGCACCTCAAAACACGGCACCAATTCGCCGCGAAACATCTCCAGCTTGCCTTGGTGTTGGCTGTGCAGGTGGTTGAAATAAGTGATCATGGTGTTACGTCATCAAGAGTGGGGCACAGGATGCGGCGCTGCCAACAGACAGCATGGTCATGCGGCCCGCTGGCCACCGCACAAGTGGTGGCCGTCAGGTTGTCGTCATGCCAAGCAAAGACCGTGCACAGCAATTGTCCACGAGCGCATGACCGCTTCATGCACCAAGCCCGCGCAAAACCAGGCCGCGTACCGGCACAGCGGCTGGGTGGGCCAGCAATCCCGCACGCCATTGCGAGTAATTCTCATTTGTATAGAATCGCCCCGTGCCGCGCAGTGAACCCACCCGCCTTCACGGCGATTCCTGCCAACCGCTTTGAAACATCGACTGCCCCGTCTACCCGTCTACCCGTCATCCATGTCTGCCAGTCTTGCCGCATGCCACCCCGAGGGGCTTGAACAAATGTACCGCCGTGAGCGCGGTTGGCTCATGGGCTGGTTACGCATGAAAATGGGCGTGAGTGTGGACCGTGCTGCAGACCTCACACAAGACACCTTTGTGCGGGTGATGCTCGGCACACCGGTGCGCGACATCCACCAGCCGCGCAGCTACCTGGCCACCATTGCACGGGGCTTGGCGGTGGACCTCTTTCGCCGCCAGGATTTGGAGAATGCCTACCTGGACTATCTGGCCACCTGCGCCAACCAGACCATGCCGTCGCCGGAAGAGCGGGCCATGGTGCTGGAAACCCTGCTGGAAGTCGACACCCTGCTGCAAGGCCTGGGCCCCAAGGTGCGTCAGGCTTTTCTGCTGTCCCAGCTCGAAGACCTGACCTACAGCGAGATTGCCCAAACCCTGCAGGTGTCGGTCTCCAGCGTCAAGAAATACATGGCGCAGGCGGTGGAGCACTGCCTGATGTTCCAACTCACTTTGACCCATGCACGCACCTGCTGAAGACAACCCCTTGCGCCAGGCTGCCCGCTGGTATGTCCAGCTCGGCGCGGAAGACCGCACCGCGCAAGACCAGGCCGCCTGGCAGGCATGGCGCGACAGCGACCCGCGCCACGCCGACGCTTGGCAACAGGTCGAAACACTGCAAAACCGTCTGCGCCCGCTTCCCAAGCAGGTGGGGCACCTGCTGATGCAACAGCCGCGCAGCCGCCGCCGTGTGCTCAACGGCTTGGCACTGGTCGGCGTGGGCATTGGCGCCTGGACGCTGGCCAGCACCCAAACCGATTGGCTGAGCGCCAGCCAAACTTACGCCACCCTGGTTGGCGAGCGCCGCCTGGTCACGCTTGAAGACGGCAGCCGTCTGCTGCTCAATACCGACACCCAGGTCGATGTTCGTTACGGACCACAGCAACGCACCGTGCATGTGGTCCGCGGCGAGCTGCAAATCCAAACCGCGCGCGACACCCAGGCGCGTGCCCGCGCATTTGTGGTGGACACGCCGCACGGCCAGATCTTGGCGCTGGGCACCCGTTTTACCGTTCGGCTGGACACCAGCGCCTCGCGCGTGGCGGTGCAACAGCATGCGGTCTTGATCCAACCCAAGTCGGGAGGGCCAGCGCTGCAGCTGGAAGCCCACCAGGCCGCCAGCTTCACAGCCACGACCGTGGGCCAGGTGCAGACGAGTGGGTTTGAAGACCAAGCGTGGATCAACGGTCGGCTGATCGTCCTGGCGCAGCCCTTGGCGCAATTTGCCAGAGAACTGTCCCGCTACCGGCGTGTGCCTTTGGCGGTGGACCCGCGCATTGCGCAACTGCCGGTGTCGGGCAGCTTCTTGCTGGACGAGCCCGACCGCTCGCTGCGGGCGGCTGTTGCCCAGCTGCCGGTGCGCCTGGTCATGCGTGAGCAGCAGGTGGTACAGATCGTGCCGCGTTGACCCAAGCCGGGCCGCTGCACCGATCAGGGCGCCCGTTTGGCCAGACGTTGCGCCAAAACGGCACACACCATCAACTGGATCTGGTGGAACAGCATCAGAGGCAACAGCATCACGCCCACGGCGTGGGTGGCAAACAGCACCTTGGCCATCGGCACGCCCGTGGCCAGGCTCTTTTTGGAGCCGCAAAAGACGATGGCAACCTCATCTTCTTTGCCAAAGCCCAAGGCCCGGCTACTGCAGGTTGTCAGCGTCAGCGACAAGGCCAGCAAGACGCCGCAGCACACCGCCAGGCTCAGCAGGGTGGACAGCGGCACCTGGCGCCACAAGCCCTCGATCACCGCGGCACTGAATGCGGTGAACACCACCAACAAGATCGACCCCTGGTCGACCCACTTCAATGCCACCGCATGGCGCCGCACAAAGTCACCAATCCAGGGCTGCAGCAACTGCCCCAGCACAAAGGGCAACAACAGCTGCAGCATGATGCGCAGCACCGCATCCAAGCTGCCGGCGCCCAAAGCGCCCCCTTGCACCACCAGCCAACTCACCAGCAGCGGCGTGAGAAACACCCCAACCAGGCTGGACGCCGAGGCACTGCACACGGCGGCAGCCACATTGCCCCGCGCCATGGCGGTGAAGGCAATCGACGACTGCACGGTGGATGGCAGCGTGCACAGGAACACCATGCCCAAGGCCAGCTCTGGCGTCAGCATGAAGGAGAAAAACGGCTTGAGCAGCAGGCCAAAAATCGGAAACAGCACAAAAGTGCAAGCAAACACCAGCAGGTGCAGCCGCCAATTCCCCATGCCGGCAACCACCGCCGCACGGGACAACTTGGCGCCATGCAAAAAAAACAGCACAGCAATGGCGGCCGTGGTCAGCCACTCAAAACCTTGCGCAGCGCTGCCGCGCACGGGCAAGAAGCTGGCCAGGCTAACGGCGCCCAACAAAGCCAGGGTGAAGTTGTCGGGTAAGAAACGCGGACGGTTCATGTGATCCATATAGTTACTACTACTTTTGTAGCTAAATACCCTTATTTAATAAGGGCTAGAGCCCATTTTCAGCACTATTCCAGAGGCAATGGGCAGACCCCCCCCGATGATGTCATGCCGACGCTGCACCGGTGGAGCCCATGGGACAAGACCCCCCGGCCCGTGTGCTGGGCGCCGATTGTTTCATACCACCTGATCAAGCGTTAGGCCCAAGCGCGCCCCCGCAACACGGCACGGCCTGCTGGCGGGCGCGGCCCTGACAAAAAAAATTTCCGATGACAGTGTCCTTTTTGTCAACTCGTTCGGCCTCGTTGCTGAAGACATCACGCAACTTTAGGAGATCGGGCTGATGAAGACAGGTGTTTTGGAGGAAGTGCGCCGCAGTTGCGCGTGCGCGTTGCTGGCCATGACGGCGGCCAGCCCCGGCTGGGCGCAAGCGCCCGCTGAGCGAGTGGCCGCGCCAAAGGCAAGCGCCCAGCGTGCCTACAACATCCCAGCAGGCAACCTGGCCCAGGTGTTGACCCGCTTTGCCGCCGAGGCAGGCGTGATCCTGTCGTTTGATGCTGCGCTTGTGCAGTCGCGTGCATCCAGCGGGCTGCACGGATCCTTCAGTGTGGAGGGTGGTTTTGCCGCCTTGTTGCAAGGTCTGAGCTTGCAGTTGCATCACGATGCCAACGGCTACACCCTGCGCCGCACAAGCGCAAAACCGGTGGCCAGCCCGGTCATTGACGACAAGGTGGAAGACCTGCCCACGGTGGAGGTCCGCGATGTCGCCCCGGGCACCCCCAGCGCGCTCAACCGGCAGATGATCCAGGCCTTGCCAACGCTCAATGGCGACATCACCAGCCAGCTCAAGATCAACCCCAACATCCAGTTCTCCGAATCGCAACTGTCCTCTCAGACCGGGGGCGAGATCGCACCGGCAGAAATCAGCATCCATGGTGCCAAGCCCTACCAGAACGAGTTCATGGTGGACGGTATCTCGATTGCCAATGACATTGACCCAGGCAGCACGGCCAGCCGGGAAGACATGGAATACGTCCCAGGAAGCGCCCAGGCCCTGGCCCTGGATGCTGACCTGATGTGCGACATCCAGGTGCGCGACAGCAACGTCTCGGCCGAGTACGGCCGCTTCACCGGCGGCGTGGTCCAGGCTGAACTGTGCAAAGCCCGCAAAACGCTCGGTGGCAAGGTCTCGGTCGCCTACAGCGGCTCCAACTGGTCCCACCTCATCATTGACCCGGCCCGACAAAGCGCCTTTGAGAACTCGTCCACGGCCGATGACCAGCCCCAGTTTCGCAAATGGACGTACAAGGCTTCGGTCGAAACACGGCCTTCCCCGGACTGGGGGCTGGCCATCAGCACGGTGCGCCGCACCTCCGACATCCCGCTCAAACAATTCACCGCCAGCGGTGAAACCAACACCCAAACCCGGCTCAACGACACGCTGGCACTCAAAGCCGACTGGAGCCCCGCCGACTCACGCAACAAGGCCGATTTCTCCTTGATTTACGCGCCCAACGAGGGGACGTACTTCAAACAGAACGCAAAAAACAGCGACTACACGCTAGAGGGGGGTGGCCTGGCACTGTCGGCCCGCCTGGTGCGTGAGCTCACCAGCCAGACACTCACCCAACAACTGAGCTACAGCGAAACCACCCAGTCCCGCCGCTCTGACGCCGACTACTATGCCCCTTGGCGCTGGTCTGCCGCCAAAAACTGGGGCGACACCAGCACCTCCAGCAACCCGGCCAACACCTCCAGCATCGAAGGCGGCTTTGGCAACCTGGACCAAACACTCCAGGTCTGGAACTACAAGATCAAGTCCGAGCTCAACAGCTGGGAGCTGGGCAGCACCCGCCACAACATCGTCAGTGGTCTGGACCTGAAACAGCAACAGGCCCAGTACCAGCGCCTGGACGATTTGACCCAGTACTACACCCCCACCTCGATCACCGCATGGTCCGCGTCGCTGTCTCAGGCGGCCTGCGCCCAAGACACCCAAGGCTGCTCCACCACGCCCACGCTGGCCAACGGCAGCCTGGGCCAGTACTTCAAGGGCCGCTATGTGTACGAAGCGGGCACGCTGGACCTGAACGCCCAGTCTTTCGGCGCTTTCCTGGAAGACAGCATGCGCTGGAAGGCCTGGACCGTGCGGCTGGGCTTGCGTGCGGACTACGACTCCCTGGTGGATGACACCAACATTGCACCTCGCAGCAGTGTGGATTGGGATGTGCGCGACAACCTGCGCCTGACGGCCGGGGCCAACCGCTACTACGGCCGCTCCCTGATGGCCTACGCCTTGCAGGAGAAGGTGCGCACCCTGCGTTACACCCAAACCCGCAGCAGCAACAACATCACCTGGAGCGCCGCGACACAAAACAAGCCCGCCAACCGGCTTCAGGACATCGACAGCCCCTATGACGACGAACGCTATCTCGGCGCACAGTGGGACCTGCAGCAGTGGGGCCAGTGGAATCTGGGACTGACCGCACGCGAGGGCAAAAACCAGATCATCAAACGCGTCTACCGCAACCAAACCGGCTGTGACGCCAACCAATGCTACGTGTACACCAACGAAGGTGGCAGCACCACCACCGACCTGACCCTGAGCTGGGCCAGCAACGAGAGCTGGAAACTCGGCAGCACCGACACCACCGCCTGGATGGCGTTCAACAAGAGCAACGTGCGCAGCAACTACAACACCTACGCAGAAACCTACGGCGCCGCAGATGACGAAATCATCCAGTACGACGGCCAGTTCATCAAATACGCCGACATGCCCGCCGACAACTACAACCGACCTTGGACACTGCGCCTGGCCGCCATCACCAAACTGCCCAAGCAGCACCTCACGCTCTCCAATGTGGTGCGCATTCGGTCGGGCTACGAGCAAATGACCCAAACCGGCACCACCGACTACAACGGCACCACGGTAGACGTCTGGAGCCGCACCAAGCTGCCCACAGCCATCACGCTGGACACCGTCTTCCAGTGGACCCCCTACATCCACAAACAACAGCAACTGGACATCAAGCTCACCGTGGAGAACATCCTCGACCGCGCCAACATGACCACCGCCAGCAGCAGCTACGCCACCTATGAGCGCGGCCGCACCTTCCTGCTGGAAGTGGGTTACCAGTTTTGAGCCCCTTGCCCCGCCCACCACACCGCCTCCCCGCCCACACCATGTTTCTTCGCATTGCCAGCGCCTGTGCGCTCACCCTTGTTGGGCTCCATGTTCCCGCCCAAGAAGCGCCTGTGCCCAAGCCCCTAACGTCCACACACAGCGCACCGTTTCAGTGGGACCCGCGCGTGCAACAGGGCCAATTGCCGAACGGGCTGACCTACTACCTGGTGCCGGGCACCGCACCCAAAGGGGCCATGCACATGCAGCTGCTGGTCAACGCCGGTTCGCTGGATGAAACAGACCAGCAGTCAGGTGTGGCGCACATGGTCGAACACATGGTCTTTCACGAAAGCCAAGACTATCCGCAAGGCCTGCACGCCCAGATCAAAGCCCTGGGCTGGCGGGTTGGCGAGCAGATCAACGCCATGACCAACTTCGAGCGCACGCTCTACATGCTGCAACTCACAGGCCAGAAACACAGCCAGTGGGACGAGGGTTTGCACCTGCTGGCACAGATTGCAGGCGGCGCCGATATCCGCCCTGCCAGTCTGGAGGGGGAGCGCAAAATCGTGCTGGAAGAGTGGCGTGGCAAGCTTGGCCTCAACGAGCGGATGGCTCGCCAGCGTCGCGCGCTGTTGCGCGCGGGCTCGCTCTATCCGCAGCGCCCGACGATTGGAACGGAAGCCAGCATCCGCAGCCAGCCAGCCAGCGCCCTGAAGCAGTTTTACGCCCAGTGGTACCACCCCAACAACATGGCCTTGCTGGTGGTTGGCGACTTTGACGCCAGCGCGGTGCAGGCGCGCATCACCCACTGGTTTGGCCAACAAACGGCGCAAGCCTTGCCCGCACACGCCACGCGCGAACCGGTGCTTGGCCAGGGTTTGCGGATTGCGCGCATGCAAGACCCGGAAAGCGGCTCCAGCCAGGTGGCCTGGGTGTTCCGCTTCCAGGGTGATGAGTCCTCCAACGCCGCAGGCCTGCGCGACCGGCTGATCAGCCTGATGACCAACGAACTCCTGGTGCAGCGGCTGCGCATGCTCAAGGACAGTTTGCCACCCCAAGTGGAGAGCCTGGTCAGTGCCAAAGGAAGCATTGGCGGGCAAACCTATTCCCTGGCTCTGTCCACCCGGGTGACGCTCAATGGCCATGCCGAGGGTTTACGCACACTGCTCGACACCCTGGAGCGGCTGCGCCGCGAGGGCGTTCCAGCCAGCGACTTTGAAACCCTGCGCACCCGCTACCTTCAAACCCAAGCCAATGCAAGCGCCAACGCAGCCAGCCGCGACAGCGCGCACTGGCTGCAGCTGCTCAACGAGGCGGTGACACAAAACCGGGTCCTGCAAGACCCGGTACAAAAGCAGCAGATGGTGAAGCAACTGCTGGCGCAGATCACCGTGCAGGACATCCAGGCCCGCCTGCGCCACTGGCTCAGCAGCCCCGACCAATTGCTCTTCATGATCGCGCCAGGCAACACGCCGCTGGCCCTGCCAACCCAGCAAGAGGTGCAAACCCTGCAGCAGCAGGTGGCCCAGCGCCCGCTGCCCGCGCTGGCGGCCCCAACGCGTGACACCGCTGCGCCACCGCCCTTGCCAGACAGCCAGGAAACCGGTCAGATCGTCCGCACCAGCCGCCAGGGCCAGGTGCTGCACTGGCAGCTCAGCAACGGCGATCAACTGGTGTGGCTGCAGCGCCCCAACCAGGATGGCAGCCTGCAATTCTCGGCCCAGTCCAACGCTGGCTACCGGGTTGCGGGCCAGCCCAGCTGGCAACGCCAAATGGCCTTGCAGCTCGGCGCCCAAAGCGCACCAACGGGCTGGACCGACGCACAATTTGCCACCTGGTTGCGCCAGCAGCCCTGGACACTCAGCGCAGACCAAAACAGCCAGCTGCTGCGCTGGAACGCCCGCCCGCCTGCCAGCCAGTTAGAACGACTGATGCATCTGTACTGGCTGCGCCAGCACGCCATACCACTCAGCGCAGAAGGTGTCAGCGACAGCATCCAGACACTGCAACGGCAGGCCGCGCGCAGCGTGAGCAGCAGCCGCGACCAAACAGCGCAGGCCTTGACACAACTGCGCTGGCGAACCAGCCCAGACGATGCGCCACCCGATGCCAGCAGCCTGCAGGCCACCCAGGTCGGCGCCCTGCAGGCCCTGTGGGAACAGCACACCCTGGCCCCCACCACCTATTACCTCGCGGGTGTGGCGGAGGAAGATGAGGTACGCAGCCTGGTTGAACGCTACCTGGCCGTGCTGCCGCGCAACCCACAGCTACCGCCAGCCAGCGCCCTGCCGGTGCGCCCCGGCCAGCGCCAAACCGAGCTGCACATCGGGCTGGAACCCCAAGCTGCCGTGCAAGCCAACGGTGCCAGCGCCATGGCCTGGACCCCGCAAGCCGCGATGCAGGTCAATGTGTTGTCCCAAGCCCTGTACCGGGCGCTGCGCGATCAACTGCGGGAAAAAGACAACGGCATCTACCGCCTGCGCTTCAACATGAAGCTCAACCCGGCCAGCCAGTTGCTGGAGACCGAGATCGCGTTCACCGCCGATCCCAAGCGCATGCCCGAACTCTGGCAAAAGGTGCAAGCCATCTTGGCCGCACCGGCGCGTTACATCGACCCGGCCCAACTGCCCGGCAGCATCACCAGCCTGACCCAAGCCGAAAGCCTACGGCTCAGCGACGACGCCAGCTGGTTCAGCCGCCTGCAACTGAGCTGGCAACAGTACGGCGACGCACGCTACCTCGACCAGATTCCCAGCTTGGCGCAGCAACTGCAGGCCAACCAGGTGCTGGCCCTTGCGCAGCAGCTGGACCTGAACCGCGACCTGGTCAGCGTGCTGACCTACCCCCAACCCGCGCCCTGAGCGCGTCGACACCTGAGCGACTGCATGAACACATTGCGTGATTTTTATTGGCTGGCCAAACCCTTCTGGGGTGACAAACGCAACTGGCGGGCCTGGTTGCTGCTGCTGTCGGTGATCGGCCTGGGACTGGTCTTTGTGCGGATGAACGTGTGGTTCAGCTTCTGGAACAAATCGTTCTACGACGCGCTGGCTGCGGTAGACACCGAAAAAATCTACCCCTTGCTGGGCCAATACTGCCTGCTGATTGCGGGTGCGGTGCTGGTGGCGGTGTACCTGGACTGGCTGCGCAAGCTGCTCATTCTGCGCTGGCGCGAAGCCCTGACCGCCAGCCTGGTGAACCAATGGCTGCAACACCACGCCTTCTACCGCCTGGGCCTGCGCGGCGAGCCCGACAACCCGGACCAGCGGATTGCCGAAGACGTCAACCTGCTGGTGTCCGACAGCATCGACATCCTGCGCTCCTTCATCAGCGCGGTGGCCAAGATCGTGTCTTTTGGGGGCATGCTGTGGGTGATGTCCAGCCAGCTGACCCTACCCTGGCACGGTGGTGAGCTGCATATTCCGGGCTACCTGGTGTGGTTCAGCCTGGGTTATGCGCTGATCGGCGCCACCATCACCCACCAGATCGGCCAGCGCCTGTTTGCCCTGAACTGGGAACAGCAGCGCAGCGAGGCCAACTTCCGCGCCGCACTGCTGCGCAAACGCGACCATGCGGAACAGATTGCCCTGCTGGGCGGTGAACAGCGCGAGCAGCGCCAACTGCTGGCGCACTTCTCTGGCATTGCCCGCAACTGGGTGGCGCTGATGAACCGAGAACGTCTGCTGGGCTTCTTTACCGTGAGCTACAACCGCGTCAACACCATGGTGCCGCTGTTTGCCGCCATGCCGGCGTTTTTGCACAAGTCCATCACCTTTGGCGACATGATGCAAATCAGCACCGCCTTCATGCAGGTCAGCACCGCCATGAGCTGGTTTGTGCAGGCCTACGACGAACTGGCCAAACTCTCCGCCACCATCAGTCGGCTGACGCAGTTTCGCCGCGCCATCGAGGACGAGCACCACCAGTGGCAAGACATCCCCACAGCGCCCAGCCTGCAAACGCAGCAACTGTCGGTGCACAAACCCGATGGCACACCGCTGCTGCAGTCGATCAACCTAACGCTCCTGCCCGGCCAATGGCTGCATCTGGATGGCCCCAGCGGCGTCGGCAAATCCACCCTGCTGCGCACCCTGAGCGGCATCTGGCCGTATTACCAGGGGCACTGCAGCCGCCATGCGGGGCGCACCCTGCTGCTGCCCCAGCAACCCTACTTGCCCGCTGACAGTCTGGCACAGCTGCTGGCCTACCCGGCGCATGAGATCCCTGACAGCCAGGCCCTGCACAACGCCCTGCAGCGGGTGGGCCTGGAAGAGTTTCAGCACCGGCTGGCCGAGTCCTGCGAGTGGGGCCGGGTGCTGTCGGGCGGCCAGCAACAGCGGCTCTCCATCGCACGCGCCCTGCTCTACCGCCCGGACTGCCTGCTGCTGGACGAAGCCACCAGCCAGCTCGACGACGACGCCAGCCTGGCGCTGATGCACATGCTCAAGCACCAGTTGCCGCAGTGCGCGGTGTTGGTCATCACCCACCAGAGCGCGCTGCACGGCTTTTTTGAGCAGCGCTTGACGCTCAGCATACCAGCGGCGACCCCAGCCAATCAGCCCGGAGCCCTTTTACAACAAGGATACTGCGCTACTGATCATGCAGCAAACTATCGGGTCAACGCGCCAGCACAGCCGCCAAGGCCAGCCCCGTGTGGGTGCCCAGCTTGACCACCGCTTCGGGCGGGGCCGCAGCCACCACCTGGCCACCGGCGGTGCCGCCATCGGGCCCGAGGTCAATCACCCAGTCGGCCTCGGCGATCACGTCCAGGTCGTGCTCGATGACGACCACGCTGTGACCACCGTCGACCAGGCGGTGTAGCACCTTGATGAGTTTTTCCACATCTGCCATGTGCAGGCCGACCGTGGGTTCGTCCAGCACATACAGGGTGTGCGGCGCTTTCTGGCCGCGCCGGGTGATGTCGTCGCGCACTTTGGACAGCTCGGTCACCAGCTTGATGCGCTGCGCCTCCCCACCACTCAAGGTGGGTGACGGTTGGCCCAGCGTCAGGTAACCCAGGCCCACGTCTTTCAGCAACTGCAGCGGGTGGGCGATGACCGGCATGGCGGCGAAAAAGTCCACCGCCTCGTCCACCTCCATCCGCAACACGTCGCCGATGTTCTTGCCACGCCAGGTGACCGCCTGGGTTTCGGGGTTGAAGCGCGCGCCGTGGCAGGTTTCACACACCACTTTCACATCGGGCAAAAAGCTCATGCCAATGGTGCGCATGCCCTGGCCTTCGCAACTGGGGCAACGGCCCTCGCCGGTGTTGAAGCTGAAGCGGTTGGCGGCGTAGCCGCGTGCCTTGGCCTCCAGCGTGTCGGCAAACAGTTTGCGGATGGTGTCCCAAAACCCGATGTAGGTGGCCGGGCAGGAACGCGGTGTTTTGCCGATCGGGGTCTGGTCGACTTCGAGCACGCGGTCGACAGATTCATAGCCGCTGACGCTATCGCAGCCGGTCCAGGCGATGGTTTCACCCGCGTCCAGTGCGTCACGCCCCGCCTTGGTGCTGCGCTTGTGTACTGCCGTTTGCACATTGGTGAGCAACACGTCGCGCGCCAGCGTGGACTTGCCGGAACCCGATACCCCGGTGACGGCCACCAGGCGTTTGAGCGGCACCTGGACCGTGACGTTTTGCAGGTTGTGCAAATGGGCGCCGCTGACAGTGATCCACTGCTGGCTGTACGGTTCAGTGACATTGGGGTCCACGGGCAGCGCCTTGGCCGCCTTCTTTTTCTTGGGTGCGGGGACAAAGACAAATTTGCTGTCTTCGGCCACACGCTCTGCCGCTGTACCTGCGCCTGCTGTGGCCTGTGCAAGGGGCAAGCCCTCACCCCGGCCCTCTCCCTGAGGGAGAGGGGGTAAAACCGCCGCCTCACCCGGTTGTGGCGACGAATCCGGGTCGTGGCTCGCTCTCCCCTCTGAGGAGAGGGTTGGGGTGAGGGGCGACACCACCCGCCGCGCCTGCACCGGGTGGCGCATGGCGTGCAACAAATAGCGCCCGGTTTGCGACTCTTCGGCGTCCTGAATGTCCGCCACCGAGCCTTCGGCCACCAGCCGCCCGCCGCGCTTGCCCGCACTCGGGCCGATGTCGATGATGTGGTCGGCGTGGCGAATGGTGTCCTCGTCATGCTCGACCACCACCAGGGTGTTGCCCTGGTCGCTGAGCGTTTGCAAGGCGCCCAGCAAAATCTGGTTGTCACGCGCGTGCAGGCCGATGGTGGGTTCATCGAGCACATAACAGACGCCCTGCAAGTTGCTGCCCAGCTGCGCCGCCAGGCGGATGCGCTGCGCCTCGCCACCACTCAAGGTCGGCGCGCCGCGGTCCAGCGTCAAATAGCCCAGGCCAACCTGCTCCAGGAATTTGAGCCGCCCCAAAATCTCGGGCACCAGGTCGCGGGCGATCTCAGTCTCGCGCTGGCTCATCCGGCCCAGTACCTGCAAGGTCTCAACCCACGCGCGCATGTCACTCACGCTCAAGCGTGCCAGTTCGGTGATGCCGATGTCAGCACCAACAACGCCTAGCGGCGCGCGTGAGGTGTCTGACGCAGCGGAATCAAGGAGGAGGCCTGGGCTCTGCCCGGGCCGGGGGACATCCGCGGAGTCGGACGCCTCGCGCGTGCTGCGGGTTATCCGTTGACCAATGGCACCAAACTTGACGGCGCGTGCGGTGGCATTCAGGCGGGTGCCGTTGCAGCTGGGGCAAACGACATCCACCAAATCTTCCACATCGGCCTCGACAAAGGTCTGCTCGCGGCCTTTGGTTTCGTCGTCGCGCACCGAGTCGTCAAACACCTTGCGCTGCTCGCGGTTGAGTTTGAGGCCTGTGCCAACACAGTCCGGACACCAGCCGTGTTTGCTGTTGTAACTAAACAGACGCGGGTCCAGCTCGGCGTAGCTGGTGGCGCAGACCGGGCAGGCACGCAGGGTGGAAAACACGCTCAAACGGCCAATACCCGCTGTGGATGTGCCCGCCTGCATGGCCTCAGACAAACCGTCCAGGCCGGACAGCACATGCAACACCCCCTTGCCATGCTGCAAGGCATCTGCCAAAGCTTGGCGCAACGTCGCCTCGTTCTCGGGCGTCACGTCCAGGCTGAGCACCGGCAGCTCAATCGTGTGTTCCTTGAAACGGTCAAGGCGCGGGAAGTTGGTGGTCGGCAAAAAGTTGCCATCCACCCGCAGATGGGTGAAACCACGCGGGCGCACCCAATCGGCCAGCTCGGTGTAGACGCCTTTGCGGTTCATCACCAGCGGCGCGAGCAGCCCAATGTGTTGACCCCGGTAAGTTGTCATCAACTGCGCGGCAATGCTCTCGGGTGTTTGCGGTGCCACCGGCGTGCCGTCGTGGATGCAGTGCTGGGTGCCCAATTTGACAAACAGCAGCCGCAAAAAGTGCCACACCTCGGTGGTGGTGCCCACCGTGGACTTGCGCCCGCCGCGACTCAGCCGCTGCTCGATCGCCACCGTGGGCGGGATGCCATACACCGCATCCACCTCGGGCCGCCCAGCTGGCTGCACGATGCTGCGCGCGTAGGCGTTGAGGCTTTCCAGGTAACGGCGCTGGCCTTCGTTGAACAAGATGTCAAACGCCAGCGTCGACTTGCCCGACCCGCTGACGCCAGTGACCACCGTGAACTGGCCACGCGGGATGTTGACACTCAGCCCCTTGAGGTTGTGCTCACGCGCATTGATGATTTGAATCGCATCCTGCCCCAGGTTTTGCCCTTCGCCTGCCGTCGACATCGCTGTGGACGGGGTTGCGCCGGGTAACGATTTTGAGGCAGCGAAGCTGACGTCTGAGGACCCCGGACTCAGTCCAGCCCCGGCAGCGCGCACCACAGACAAATACTTCGCCGAAGCCTCAGCCACCTCATGCACCACCCCCATCTGCGCCGCGTACTCACGCAGCGCTTGACCGGTGTGGGATGTGGCATGCAGCATCACATCCTCAGGCGTGCCAAAGGCCACCACCTCACCACCCGCGTCACCCCCCTCAGGGCCCAGATCGATCAGCCAGTCGGACGCACGAATCACATCCAGGTTGTGCTCAATCACCAACAGCGAATGGCCCGCGTCGAGCAGCTTGCGCAGCGCCCGCATCAGCTTGGCAATGTCGTCAAAGTGCAGCCCGGTGGTGGGCTCGTCAAACATGAACAACACCCCTTTGCGCGCCAAAGCCTGGCGGCTGGTGCTGCTGCTCTTGGCCGCGTCGGCCAGGAAACCGGCCAATTTGAGACGCTGGGCTTCACCCCCGCTGAGCGTGGGCACCGGCTGACCAAGCTTCACGTATTCCAGGCCCACATCGACGATCGGTTGCAACGCACGAATGACCTCACGGTCGTCCTTGAACAAGGCGGCAGATTCGCTGACGGTGAGGTCCAGCACATCGGCCACGTTGACAACACGGCCAGCGCGCTCGATGGTGATCTCCAGAATCTCCGGGCGGTAACGCTTGCCGTCGCAGTCCGGGCAGCGCAGGTACACGTCGCTCAGGAACTGCATCTCCACATGCTCAAAACCCGAGCCGCCGCAGGTTGGGCAGCGGCCGTCGCCGTTGTTGAAGCTGAACTTGGTGGCGGTGTAACCACGTTGCTGCGCCAGCGGCGCCGTGGCAAAAATCTCGCGGATCGCGTCCCAGGCGCCGACATAACTCACCGGGTTCGAACGTGCGGTTTTGCCAATCGGCGACTGGTCCACAAACACCACGTCGCTGAGCTGCTCGGCACCGAGCAGGTGCTCAAACGCGCCAGGCGTGTCCGTGGCTTTGCCAAAGTGGCGCAACAGGGCGGGCGCCAGCGTGTCCTGGATCAGCGTGGATTTGCCCGAGCCTGACACGCCGGTGACACACACCAGCCGCTGCAGCGGGATCTCGACCGACACGTTTTTGAGGTTGTGGTCGCAGGCGCCTTCCAGAATCAGGCGCGGGGTGTTGGCAGCCACCAGCCGCTTGAAGCCCATGCCGACCTGCTTGCGTCCACCGAGGTAAGCGCCAGTCAGCGTGTCGGCATGGCGCAAGTCATTGGTGCTGCCGTCAAACACAATTTGCCCGCCCAACTGGCCGGGGCCGGGGCCCATGTCAATCATGCGGTCGGCGGCGAACATCACCGCCGGGTCGTGCTCCACCACCACCAGCGTGTTGCCCGCGTCGCGCAGGCGCTGCATGGCGACGATGATGCGGTGCATGTCGCGCGGGTGCAGGCCAATGCTGGGCTCGTCGAGCACAAACAAGGTGTTGACCAGCGAAGTGCCAAGTGCGGTGGTCAGGTTGATGCGCTGCACCTCGCCACCACTCAGGGTGCGGCTTTGGCGGTCCAGCGTCAGGTAACCAATGCCGACTTCACTCAGGTACTGCAGGCGGGTGCAGATTTCTTCCAACAGCAGTTTGAGGGTTTTGGCATCGGCCTCGTTGCCGGGGGCCGCGCCCACCTGGGCCAATTGCATGCTGTCAAAAAAGCGGCGCAGTCGGTCAATCGGCAGCAGCATCAGGTCATGCAGGCACAAACCCGGCAAGGCCTCCAGCTGGGCGCGTGACCATTGAACGCCGCTGGGCAGAAAGCGTTTGCCTGGCTCCAGCACCGCGTCGGCCTGCGCCTGGGTGCCAATGCGCCAGAGCAGGCTCTCGGTCTTGAGGCGGGCACCGGCACAGGTCGGGCATTCGGTGTAGCTGCGGTATTTGGACAGCAGCACCCGGATGTGCATCTTGTAGGCCTTGCTTTCCAGGTACTCAAAAAAACGTTTGATGCCAAACCAGTGCTGGTTCCACTTGCCGTTCCACTTGGGCGAGCCGTTGATCACCCAGTGCTGCTGCTCGGGCGAGAGTTTGTTCCAGGGCGTGTCGCGCGGGATGCCCTCGGCCTCGGCGTGGCGCATCAGGTCGTCTTGCGCCTCTTGCCAGGCGGGGGTCTGGATCGGCTTGACCGCACCCGCGCGCAACGTGAGTTTGTCGTTGGGGATGACCAGGCCGTAGTCCACGCCAATGACCCGGCCAAAACCCCGGCAGCTGTCGCAGGCGCCAACCGCCGAGTTGAACGAAAACATCGAAGCGATCGGGTCGGTGTAACGCAGGTTGCTGTCCGGGCAATGCAGGCCGGTCGAAAAGCGCCAGATCTCGGGCGCCGCATCCACTACTTCATTGATAGCTACCTGCCCTTGATTTATAAGGGCTAGAGGCTGATTTAACACATAAACACTGAGACGCCCGCCGCCGTGTTTGAGGGCGACCTCAATCGCCTCCAGCACGCGGGCGCGCTCAGCAGCGCCCAGGCGGAAACGGTCAGCCACCACGTCGAGCAGCTTGCGCTGCGCCACATCACGCTGCGCCTGCACCTTGGTGAAACCGCTGACTGAGAGCCATTGCTCAACCTCCTCGGGCGTGGCACTGGCGGGCAGCTCCACCGGGAAGGTGATGGCCAGCCTCACATCGTCTGAGCCTTGAACGCCCTCAAAACCACCCGCGTTGGCCAAGGCCTGGGCGCGGGCCTGGATGTCGGCATAAATCGTCTCGGGTGTGTCGTGGCGCACCGGCTGGGCGGTGGCGCTGTCAAACAGCTTGGCGGCGCGGGCGAACAAGAGCTTCAAATGGTCGTTGAGCTCGGTCATCGTGCCCACGGTGGAGCGGCTGGAGCGCACCGGGTTGGTCTGGTCGATGGCAATCGCGGGCGGCACACCGTCGACCTTGTCCACCGCAGGTTTGTCCATGCGGTCCAGAAACTGGCGTGCGTAGGCGCTGAAGGTCTCCACATACCGGCGCTGGCCTTCGGCAAACAAGGTGTCAAACACCAGGCTGGACTTGCCCGAACCGCTCGGGCCGGTCACCACGGTGAGTTCACCGGTGCGAATGTCCAGGTCCAGATTTTTGAGGTTGTGCTGGCGAGCACCGCGAATGCGGATGGTTCCCTGGGTCATGGGTGGTGTTTCCGGGTGAGGTGGCTGGGCTTGGGGCGGACGATTCTAGGCCGCACCCCGACGCCCAGGCCAGTGCGCGGTCTTTCGCCGCCGCAGGCCTTGCCTCACATACCCGCCTGGGCCAGCGTGTCTTGGCGCCAGGCCGGTTCAGGCGTCCAGGCTTTCGCCCAGGCGGGCATGTCGGCGGGCGGCATGGGCCGCGCAATGCCGTAGCCCTGCGCCAGCTCACAGCCCAGTTGAAGCAGCATGCTGCCATGCGCCACGGTCTCCACCCCTTCTGCAATCACGGCGCGCTTCAGGGCGGACGCGAGGCTGATCACGCCTTGCAAAATCGCCAGGTCATCGGGCTCGTCGAGCATGTCGCGCACAAAACTCTGGTCGATCTTGATCTTGCTGACCCGCAAACGTTTGAGGTAGGTCAGCGACGAGTAACCGGTGCCAAAGTCGTCCAGCGCAAAAGACACCCCCAGCGCTGAACAGTCACCAATCAGGGTGGAAATCTGTGTGATGTCCTCCAGCGCGGTGGTTTCCAGAATCTCCAGCTCCAGGCGGTGGGGCGCCACGCGGGGGTGTTCGGCCAGAATCCCACGCAGGCGGCTGACAAAGTCAGGCTGCTGCAAATGGTGTCCCCCCACGTTGACGCTGACCGGAATATCCAGCCCCTGGGCACGCCAAGCCTCGATCTGGGCCAGGGCGGTGTGGATGACCCACTCCCCCACATCCACCGACAGCGCGTGGTCTTCGATGGCTGGCAAAAACTGCCCGGGAGCCAACAAACCACGCTGCGGGTGTTGCCACCGGATCAAGGCCTCGGCGCCCACCAAGGTTCCGGTTCGCAGATTGACCTGGGGCTGGTAATACAGCACGAGTTCCTCGGCCAGGAGCGCCGCGCGAATGCGCTCCTGGGTTTCGTTGCGCAGCCGGATGCCGCTGTCTTGCACCGCATCAAAGACATGAAAACGGTTTTTGCCCGCCAGCTTGGCCTGGTACATGGCCTGGTCTGCCTGGCGCAACAACTGGTCGGCATCCATCGGCTGCGCCTGCGGGTAAAAGGTGACGCCGATGCTGGCCGACACCTGAAGCGGGTGGTTGCCGATCAGCACCGGTTGTGACGCCGCATCCAGCAGCCGCAGCAGCATGGGCAGGCTGGCATCCCCGTTGGCAAGGTCGCCCATCACCGCCACAAACTCGTCGCCACCGAGCCGGGCCAGTGTGTCTTCTTCGCGCAGAACCTGTTTCATGCGGTCGGCCAGCCGGATCAGCAACTGGTCCCCCGCTTCATGCCCATACTGATCGTTGATGGCTTTGAAGCCGTCCAGGTCCAGATACACAATGGCCATCGCCTGCCCACGGCGCTCGGCCTGGGCCAGGCCCTGGCTCAGGCGGTCCGACAGCAGCAGACGGTTGGGCAGGTTGGTCAAGGCGTCAAAGTGCGCCATGTGCTCCAGCTGGCGCTGGTGCTCCCGCACCGAGGTCACATCGGTGAACAAGGCGACAAAGTGTTCAATACTGCCATCGGTGCCGTAGACGGCGGTCACGGTCAGCGCCTCCAGAAACACCTGACCGTTTTTGCGCCGGTTCCAGACCTCGCCGTACCAATGGCCCTTTTGCCTCAGATCGGCCCACATGGCGACATAAAACGCTTTGTTTTGGCGCTTGGAGCTCAGCAGCCGCGGGTTTTTGCCCAGAACCTCGTCGCGCTCATAGCCGGTGATGCGGGTGAAGGCGCCGTTCACATTCAGGATGGTGCCGTCCGCCTTGGTGATCATGATGCCCTCACGGGCATAGGTGAACACACTGGCGGCCTGGATCGAACTCTCGGCCCGTTTGCGATCGGTCACATCGCGCGCGGCCGCAAACACACCCAGCACCCGGCCCGCATCGTCGCGGTACAAGCTGGCGTTGTAGAGCACATCGGTGACTTTGCCGCTGGTGTGGCGAATGGCCAGCGGGTAGTCCTTGACAAAACCTTGGGCAAACACCTGCTGATACCCCTCGCGGGCAAAGGCGGGGTCGGTGAAGTAGTCGGCAAAATCACTGCCCACCAAGTCGGCCCGACCCACGCCGGTGACCTGCTCGGTGGCGGTGTTGAGGTCGGTGATCTTGCCCTCGGCACTGATGGTCACCAGCGGGTCCAGGCTGGCTTCGAGCAGGCTGCGGGAGTACTGCGACACCTCTTGCTCGATGTACCAGCGCTGCCGCTGGACGCGCCATGCCAGCACGCCGATCACCACAAAGGCTGCCAATGCACCGATGATCAAGACCATCCAGCGGCGAACCCAGTCCCACAACACCGCATGAGGCGTTGGCTGGATGCGGATCCATTTGTCCAACACCGCCTGTTTGTCCGACTCGGCCAGGGACGCCAGGGTCTTGGACAGGACATCGCGCAGAACAGGCCAATCCTTGCGCACCCCGAAGCTCAACTCATAACGGTAGTCAAAAGCAGCGAATATCCGCAGGTTGGTGAACTTCTCGCGCTCAATGAAAAAAGAGGCGCTGGCCACATCCATGATGACCGCATCCACCTCACCAAATGACAGTTTGCGCATGCCCTCCAGGTCATCGGGCACCAGGGTCAGCGGGATTGCCGGGAAGCGGGTCTCCAAATAGCTCTGGACGCCATACCCCTTGCCCACCGCCACACGTTTGCCCACAAAAGCGGCTGGCCACTGGCCTTGTGAAAAACCGGCCTTGACGATGATCGCCGTCGGGACACTGAGGTAGGGCTGGGTGAAGGCCAGGAACCTGGCGCGCTCGGGCGTGGCTTTCAAGGAGGTCACCACCTCCACCTGGCCCTGTTGCACATGGGCCAGGATGGTGTCCAGGTTTTGCGCGGGCAGGATCTGAAACTTGATGCCGATGCGCTCCTGCAGCAACTGGATCACGTCTGCCGAGAGGCCCTGCCACTGCTTGCCCACCATGAAGCTGAACGGCGGGTAGTTGGCCTCGGGGGCAACACGAACTTGGTCGGCGTGGCTCTCAATCCACGCCAGCTCCTGGGTTGTCAGAACACTGCTTTTGGCCCCCGCTGCTGGCGCGTCTGACACCAGGAAACAACCCAGCACAGCAACTAACGTGACCAAGCGACCCAGCCACGGTGGCCAGTTGTTTGTGTTGGAAAACAGCCCTCGCAAATTCATGGTGGGATGTGTGCTGGCTGAAAAAGGTTATAGGGTCGCAGCACATGATGCCATAGGCAAGGGGAAAAACGCTACTTTTCGCGCCCCTGCTGCTGGCGCTGTTGCTGTTGCTGCGCGTCACGCTCTTGGGCCATCTGCTCCTCAAGCTGCCGACGCCCTTGCCTGGCGACAGCGACCAGCTTGGTTGGGTCTTGGTGATGCGGGTGCATCGTCTCAAACAACTCGAGGTTGTGCTGGCGAAAACGTGCAATGCTCTGGCTGGCCGCATCGGCTTCCAACCCCAGCAGTTCCAGCACGCTGCGCGCACTGCGCAGACTGGACTCAAACAACTCCCGCTCGACCAGCATCACATGCCGATCGCGCAGCTGGTGCCAGTGGGTGACGTCACGCGCCCGGGCCACAATCGTCAACTGGGGAAAATGGGCCTGGACCAGATCCACAATTTTCAAGGACTGCGCCACATCGTCCACCGCAACCACCAGGATCTTGGCGGTTTCTGCGCCAGCGGTTCGCAGCAGGTCCAAACGGGTGGCGTCGCCATAAAACACCCGGTAGCCGTATTTGCGCGCCACATCGATCATCTCGGCATCGTGGTCCAGCACGGTAGCCGGCATGCCCTGCGCCAGCAACACCCGCGAGATGATTTGGCCATAACGCCCAAATCCGATGATGATGGTGGCGGCATTTTGCGGCTCGGCAATCTCGTCGAGCTGGGGCACACCACAATGGGCATACCGAGGCAACAGCAGCCGGTCGATCAGCACCAGCATCAACGGGCCAACCACCATCGACACCACCACCGCCCCGATCAGCAAGGACGCCGTTTGCGGCGCCAACACATGGGCGCCAGCGGCCGCCTGGAACACCACAAAAGCGAACTCCCCGCCCTGCGCCAGCAGCAGCGTGAACACCGGCCGCTCCTGATACGGCAGCTTCATCAGCCGCGCCAGCCCATAGATGACGGCCCCCTTGACCAGCAGAAAACTGAGCACCACCATGGCCATCAACCCGGGAGATGCACGCAACACACCAAAGTCGATGCTCATTCCCACCGCGATAAAAAACAGGCCCAGCAGCAAACCTTTGAACGGCTCAATGTCAGCCTCCAGCTCGCGGCGGTACTCACTTTCGGCCAGCAACACACCCGCCAGAAAAGCCCCCAGCGCCATCGACAAGCCCACCAACTGCATCAAAGCGGCGGTGCCCACCACCAGCAACAGGGCGGCCGCTGTGAAGATCTCTGGCGTGTTTGAACACGCCATCCAGCGAAAGACCGGCCGCACGGCCAGACGCCCGCCCAGCACAATCGCCGCGACAACCGCTACTATTTTGAGAGCTTCTAGCCCTTTATCAAAAAGGGCTAGAGGGCTATTTTCTACAGAAACCAGGCTCAACAGCGGCAGCAGCGCCAGGATCGGGATGGCCGCCACATCCTGAAACAGCAAAATCGCAAACGCCGACTGTCCGCTGCTGGTGGGTAGCAGATTGCGCTCCCCCATCACCTGCAGCGCCATGGCGGTGCTAGACAGAGCCAGCCCCAGCCCGGCCACCACCGCCACGCGCCAATCCACCCCCCAACCGATGGCGACCCCGGCCATGACCACTGCACAACCAACCACCTGCGCGCTGCCCCAGCCAAAAATCGGCTGGCGCAGATTCCACAGGCGCTTGGGCTCCAGCTCCAGCCCAACCAGAAACAGCATCAGCACCACGCCAAATTCAGCGAAGTGCAGGATGTCATGCACATCACTCACCAGCCCCAGCCCCCAAGGTCCAATCACCATGCCCGCGACCAGGTAGCCCAGGACCGAGCCCAATCCCAGCGCTTTGCTGATAGGCACCGCAATGACGGCGGCGCTAAGGTAGATCAGGCTGCTGAGCAGCCAGGCAGGGGCGTGTTCCATGCTGAAAATAGTAGCTGCAAATCCCGATGGGCGTGCGGTGCAGAAATAGGCCCTGGGTTGCACCTTTGCCCGTCCGATAATCCCGGGTTTGGCTTGTCGCGCAGCTCCCAGGCCTGGGCTTGGTTTGCGCGATTTTTGCGTTCGATTTGAGCGCGGGTTCTTTTTTGCAGCGCCCTGCGGGGCGAGGCCAAGTAAGGTCTTATGAAAAGCAATGTGATCACCCCTGCCATGTCAGCAATTGCTGCCATTGGCGCCACCGCGCAGCAACGGCGCACACACCCACGGTTGCCAATGCAACGCCTGGCAAGCGCATCGGGGCATGGCCATGACTAAAAACACCTCTGTGGCGAGCCCCAAATCTGGGCTGACGCGTGCCGGTTTCACCACCGGCTTTGGCGTGCTGGCGGCCACGCTGGGCTCGGCGGTTGGTCTGGGCAACATCTGGAAGTTTCCGTACCTGACCGGTGCCAATGGTGGTGCCGGCTTTTTGCTGGTCTACGTGCTGGCCACGCTGTTGGTCGGGCTGCCGGTGATGATGGCCGAGATTTCGCTCGGACGCACAGGCAAGGCCAACCCGATTTCCACCTTGCAAGCCTTGGCACCCAAAGGCCAGCCGTGGTGGCTGATTGGCGCGGCGGGCATGCTGGGCGCGTTTTTGATCATGTCGTTCTACTCCGAGGTGGTGGCCTGGGTCTTTGCCTATGTGGCCAAAGCCATGCGCGGGGACATCCTCAGCAGCGACCCGCATGTGACCGAGGCGGCGTTTGGCGCACTGATCAACGACCCGCTGCAGTCGCTGCTGTGGCAGTGGGGGGTTCTGGTGTTTATTGGCGGCATCTTGCTGATGGGGGTGACCAAGGGCATTGAGGGCATGACCAAGAAGCTCATGCCGATTCTGCTTTTGCTGCTGGTGCTGCTGTGCGCGGTGAGCCTGACACTGGGCAAAGCCGGGCAAGGTCTGGCCTTTCTGTTTCAGCCGGACTTCAGCAAGATCACTGCTTCGGTGGTGCTCACCGCCATGGGACTGGCCTTTTTCAAGCTGTCCATCGGCATGGGCACCATGATGACTTATGGCAGCTATTTCCGCGACGATCAGAACATCCCGCTCACCACCTTGCGTGTCATGGCGGCGGACCTGTGTATCTCGATGCTGGCGGGCATTGCCATTTTCCCGGCGGTGTTCACCTTCGGGTTTGCGCCCACTGCGGGGCCGGCTTTGGTTTTCATCACCATCCCGGCGGTGTTTTCGCAGATTCCGATGGGGCAAGGCTTGATGGTGGTCTTTTTTGTGCTGGCAGCCATTGCCGCGACCGGGGCCATGCTGTCGCTGATGGAGGTGCCGGTGGTGATCTTGCATGAGCGGGTCGGCCTGTCGCGCCCCAAGGCCACGTTATTGACCATTTTTGTGCTGATGGTGTTGGGCTCCACCAGCGCGCTGAGCAACAGCACGCTGGCCGACGCCAAGCTGTTTGGCATGACACCGTTTGATGTGTTTGACTTTGTCTCGTCGAACATCATCTTGCCGATCGGGGGCATTTTCATCGCGCTGTTTGTCGGCTGGAGCTGGGGGCTGGAGAAGTTCAGCCGGGCCTTGACCAACAACGGCCAGTTGCACAACCAGCAACTGGCCCGCACGGTGTTCTTCTTGCTGCGTTATGTGTCGCCAGCGCTGATTCTGGTCGTGATGCTCAAGGGTCTGAAGGTTTTCTGACCGCCGCCAGCCGATGGCAGGCCAGCTGCTGACGATGCAGGGCTTTGCGACTGGCTCCACGAGGGCTGCGCGTGACTGGTTAGACTGGGCGCCTTTCCAATCACGGGCCCTGGCGCATGACCTCACTTCACCATGCGCTGAGCGCAGCCCTTTGCAAGCGCCAATCGTTGTTGCGCGACCTCCACCAGCAAGGGACCGATTGCTACAGACTGTTCCACGGCAGCCAGGAAGGTATCGGCGGGCTGACGATGGACCGTTATGGCCCGCAGTTGCTCATTCAGAGTTTTCACACCAGTCTGGGCGCAGACGATGTGCAGGCACTTGCCACCCAGTGTGGCAGCGCACTCAATACGCCACTGCTGACGGTCTACAACGACCGCTCTCAGGCCAACTCGCGGGTCGACCGCAGCGATGCGGCTTACCAGGCAGAACCCGCCGCACTGGTTGACTTGGTTGGCCACGAAGGGGGGCTCAACTACCGCATTCGCGCACGCCATGCAGGTCAAGACCCGCTGCTTTTCCTGGACCTGCGTCAGGCCAGAGCCTGGATCAAGGACAACAGCGCCGGGAAATCGGTGTTGAACCTGTTCGCCTATACCTGCGGGGTGGGCCTGAGTGCCGCTGCAGGCGGGGCCAGCGAGGTGATCAACCTTGACTTTGCAGACGGCAATTTGGCGGTCGGGCGCGAAAACGCGGCGCTCAACCCGGATGTGCATGCCATGCAGTTTGTTCAGTCCGATTACTTTCCAGCGATTCGCCAGCTCGCTGGTTTACCCGTGGCGGGGCGGCGGGGCCAACACTTTCCGAAGTACCCCAAACTGCAGGCGCGCCAGTTTGACCTGGTCATGCTGGACCCACCGGCCTGGGCCAAAAGTGTTTTTGGCACGGTCGACCTGCTGCGCGACTACCAGAGCTTGCTGAAACCCGCGATTCTGGCCACTGCCGATGGCGGCGTCCTGATCTGCTGCAACAACCTGGCCAAGGTCGCGATGAGCGACTGGCGCGAACAGGTGCTGCGCTGTGCCAGCAAGCTGGGGCGACCTGTGCGCGACTGCCAAGCCCTGGCACCGGGCGCAGACTTTCCCTCTGCCGACAACCAGCCACCGCTCAAAACACTCATCCTGCAGTTTTGAGCTGGGCGTGGGGCTGGCGGCGCAGCCCCACAAGCCAATCCATCAGCGTCGCGCCTGCCAAGTTTGCCAAGCGGTCAGTGCCACCCGATAGGTGTTGACCTGCACCCGCAGGGTGGTTGCGATGTCACGGCCATAACCGCCAGCCATCACCATGGCCAGCGGCACGCGGTGCGCCCCCGCCCAGTCAAACACCTGCTGGTCACGCGCCTGCATGCCTGCATCGGTCACCGCGAGCCGTCCCAAGCGATCACCCTCGTGCGGGTCGGCCCCGGCCAGATACAGGATCAAATCGGGGCTGAAGCGGCGCTCAAGCTGATCCAACCCCTGCGCCAGCGCGAGCAAATACGCAGCATCCTCGCAGCCATCTGGCAGCTCGATGTCGCAGTCACTGTGTTGCTTGCGCACCGGGAAGTTTTTGGCACCGTGCAATGACAAGGTAAAGACCGACGGGTCATCCGCAAAAATGCGCGCGGTGCCATCGCCTTGGTGGACATCCAGGTCCACGATGGCCACCTGCAGCGGGCGCGCATGCTCGGGTTGTCCAGACACTTGTCCGGACCACTCCTTTTGCATTTGCCGGGCTGCCACAGCCACATCGTTGAACACACAAAAGCCGCTGCCTTTGTCTGCGTAAGCGTGGTGGGTGCCTCCCGCCAAATTGGCGGCAACCCCAGCACCCGACAAAGCAGCCCGTGCGGCTTGCAACGTGCCGCCCACCGAGCGGCGGGCGCGCTCGGCCATCGCAGCACTCCACGGAAAACCAATTTCGCGCTGTTCAGCAGGACTCAGCTCACCCAGGGTCACGGCCTGGATGTAGCGTGGGGTGTGCACCAGAGACAACGCCTCCACATCGGCCGCGCGCGCCTCTTGCAACTGAATGGCGGGCAGCTCTTGGGCCAAGCGTTCGCGCAGCATGGCGTACTTCGCCATCGGGAACCGATGCCCGTCAGGCAATGGCAGCACAAAATGGTCAGCGTAGAAGGCTTGCACGGTCAATGGGGGGGAAGTGGCTGAGGGCCGGAGAAGAGCCTCAGTAGCCCTTTTGCTGGCGGTAGCTCTTCAATATCTCATCAGCCACCCAGGTGGAGCGCACCGCACTGGCTACGCTGCCCGGGCAGGGCGCCACACCATTGAGGTCGTCCACCATGCTCTGGATGAAGGGCTGCTGCACATGCTGTGGGTTGGGTATTTCAAGCAACTGCTCACCCGCACCATTGACCAGTCGGAGAGCTTTGTCAGAAAAGAACTCAAAGCTGATGCTGCCCTTGGAGCCAACGATCTGGATGAGATCCTCATTGACGCCACTGTCGTAGCACCATGAGCCAGATCCTTGCACACCACTGGCGTGGCGCCAGGTTGCGGTGACGGTGTCTTCCACCTCGTACAAACCGGCCTGGTTGCTGGCGATGCCATGAACTGCCTCGATGGCGCCAAACAGGAAGTCGAACAGGTCGAGTTCGTGGATGCCCATGTCCAGAAATTTCCCGCCACCTGCGACCTCGGGCTTCAGCCGCCACGGCAACGTGTCAGGTGACAAATCCTCTGGCGCGGGCGGTTGGTGCTGCACGGCACGCACCGTGCGCACCTGACCGATGGCACCACTGTCTATCCATTGTTTGACCTGAAGAAAACGCGGCATGGCGCGGCGGTAAAACGCCACAAACAGTCGGACGCCTTGCTGTTGGCAAACATCCACGATGTCACGGCATTCTTCAAACCGCATGGCCATCGGTTTCTCGATGTAGACATGCTTGCCAGCCCGGGCGGCCAAAAGCGCCAACGGTTGGTGGGTTGAAGGTGGTGTTGCAATATAAACCGCATCAACATCCGGGTCAGCCACCAACTCCTCATTGCTGGCGTAGACCTTGGGCACGCCATGGCGTTCAGCGAACGACTGCGCATGCTTAAGCTGCCGGCTGGCGACCGCCACCAGCGCGCTGTGGTTCGACTTGTAAAAACCTGGCCCACTCTTGACCTCGGCGACGGCCCCACAACCGATCATCCCCCAACGAATCGTCTTCATGCTCAGCCTCCTGCCAGCAAAGAAGCACGCACTTTGACCACCACTTTGCGAATGGCTTGTGGTTGGTCGACGACGCAGCCCGGGCGGTGGACATCCGTTGGCATAAACACGGCAAAACTGCCAGGTGTCATGGTCAGGATGGACTCGTTGTCCACGCCGGTGTACAACAACAAATCACGTTCGGCCAACTTGTCGCTGAACACCTGGTTATTGCCCGTGTCTGCGGCAACACCGATCTTCTCGCTACCCTGCACCAGATACTGCACGTCGATGAATTGACGGTGGACTTCTGGATACGCCTCAGCCGCAGGGCGCGTGAGCATGTCAATCACCTGAACACGAATATCGTCCCCTTGTAACGCATAGTTGCCCGCAGGCAATGCAGAAAAATCCGTTGTTTTGAGATGCTCAACGGCAGTTTTGAGCGGCTGCGGTAGCCAGGCGAAGCTGGACTCCAGGTCTTTCACGTTTCCGTAAATCACTTTCTCTGTTCCTTTTTTTGTGGACGTGCTGTCAAGTGAACAGCACCAGGACGAATTCTCCCCCGTGAATCAGCAAACAAAGCCGTTAGCGCCGAATTCATCTTGATCAAGCTGCTCCACCCTGGCACCGCCGCCAAGCGGTTCAACTCTTGACCTGGGAATACGCCAAGCCGGCCGCCACCCCGCCAAACAAGTCGCCTTCGACCAAGGAGACGCCGGCAAACTCAGCCTGCAACGCCGCCTGAAAAGGGCGCAAGGCCGACGAACCGCCGGTCAGGTAAATGGCGTCAAGCCCCCCATCGGTCAGGCCAGCACGCTGCACACACTCACGCGCGCAGGCCACCACCCGGCTGAGCAACTGCGCCAGATGCTCACGCATGTCGTTTGGCGACATCTGGATGGCAAACCCAGGCTCCACAAAAGACAGATCCACCGCTGTGCTGTCGTTCAGGTCAGAGCAACGGATTTTGGCCAGCTCCAGCTCATGCGCCATTTGGTGACCTTGCCGATGGTTGAGCACCTTCATCAGCCGCTGGTGCAGATGCGGGTCGGAATAATTGGTGCGCAGCGCCCGTGCCTGGCTCAAAGCGCGCGACTGGTACAGCCAGTTGATCAGATGCCAGGTCGACAAATCAAAAAAAATGCGGCTGGGCACCTCGCGCTGCTGCGGGCCGAGATGACGGTAACCCAGCATCGGCATCACCTGTTCCAGACTCAGTTTGTGGTCAAAGTCGGTGCCTCCAATATGCACACCGGTGGTGGCCAGGATATCGCTGGCGCGCGCGGCGACAGCCATGCGCTGCGGCCCCAATCGCACCACCGTGAAATCAGAGGTGCCACCGCCAATATCCACCACCAACACGATGGATTCACGTTGCAGGCGCCGCTCGTAGTCCAACGCCGCAGCAATCGGCTCCAGTTGAAAGGTCACGTCATCGAACCCGATGGACTGCGCAGCCTGTCGCAGAGACGACTCGGCCAGGGCATCACGCGCAGGGTCATCATCCACAAAATGCACCGGGCGCCCCATCACCACACGCTGGGGTGGCGTACCCAGTGACTGGGTGGCGCGCTCGCGCAAATTGGCCAGAAAGGTGGCAATGATGTCTTGAAAACTGATTTGCTGGTGGTTGATCAGCGTGGTTTCCTGCAGCAAGGGGCTGCCCAGCAAACTCTTAAGGGAGCGCATCAGGCGCCCGGGCGTGCCTCCCAAGTATTGGGTCACCGCATCGCGCCCAAAGTGGGTGCTGAGATCATCTGAGTTGTAGAACACCGCGGTGGGCATGGAGGTGGACTGCCCCTCCAGGCACAGGTGACGGGCATCACCCACGCTGTCGGCCCAAGCGATGGCGGAATTGGAAGTGCCGAAGTCGATGCCAAGCGTTCCCTGGGAGAAAGAAGTCATAGGAGATAGAAATGTGAAAAAAAACCCATGCATCAAAATGAATGGGTTTCAGGACGTCCATAAAAGTGATGTCGGGCGCTTCTGCCCGAAAAATCACCGAAAGCTGCTTAGGCAGCGCGCTGGCTGAGCAACTTCACAGCGCTTGCGAGCGCACCAGCCACCAAGTCAACCTGGACTTCAGGCCACTTGGCAGCGGTATCGCGTTATTGGTATTGCGCTGTTAGCTAGCCAATTTGTAGCTGCCTTGGGGTCCGGCGACCAATCGACCCGCCTTGGTCAGGCGCCCCAAAGTTGCACCGATAGAGCCCAGCGGAATACCGGTTGACTTGTACAGCGCGGTCTGGTTGATGTGCTCAAAAGCCTCTGTCTTCAGGATGGTCTGCAAATACGCCAGGAGCTTGGCCGGGTTACCCGCAAGCACCTGGGTAGGCGCAACTGCGCTGTTGGCATGGGTCTTCTTCGCTGGAACAACAGGTTTGGCTTTCGCTGGCGCAGGGGCAGCGGCTTTGACCGGGCTTACCGACGCCTTCTTGGCCGATTTGGCTGGTACAACTGCAGGGGCTGCAGCCTGTTTGGCAGGCTGTGCCTTGGCTGGTATCTTGTTGGCTTGGCTTGGCTTCGTCGCGGTGGCTTTGGGCGTGGTGCTTGCCGTGGTCTTGGCAGCAGTGGTGGCTACCGGGGCTGGCTTGGCAATCGGCTTTTTGGCAGGTTTTTTCACCTTGACGGTGGTGGCGGTCAAATCCACTGCTTGATTTGTGCTCTTTTGGACAGCAGGCTTGGTGGCTGTTGGTGCGGGTGTCGGCGCAGCCAGGACACGGGTCTCCCGCACGGAAGGTTGGTCGTCCTCAGCCAATTCACTGGCAACGCGGTAGAGGTTTCTGAGTTCTTCTTCGATGCCTGCGAGGGTCTTGGACAAACGGGCAACCACTTTCCAGCTCTCGATCAGGGCGTCGTTGCCCAGGTGATAGGGGTTGCTGAAGATGGCGGTATTCACGCGCTGCGCGTAGAGACCAACTTCCTTCTTCAATTTCTCATCCGCATTGAAGGCAGCGGCACCGACCTTTTGCAAGGCGCTAAGGGTAGAAGCAGAGATAGGCATAGAAAAATGTCCTTGGAAAAAGTGCGATGGAATTGAGGCCGTCAGCCAGATGCTTGAAGACCTGGATTGCCGTTGTGGCGGCATCCAGTGCTGACCCGGCCGGGGTATGAATTGTAGGAAGTTGAAGAATAGACGTTTGTGCGGTGTCTGACTAAGCACGCGTAGAACACGTCTTTGCTGTGATCAAGCACCTGTGGGGCTTTGGCAAGGTGCGCTTCATGATCGATCTGACGACATTCAAGCGACTTTGGAATATCTGCTCCGCATGGCACGAATTGGACGGCACTGGTTCAACGTTGTCTTAGGTGGACCAGATCCGTGGGGCCACCCCGGGAAGTTGCCAAAAGTGCGCACGCCAGCCCACCCATACCTGACGCAGCAACTGCATGGCAGGCTCCACCAGCGGCGAGAGCACCCGGAGCACCATCACCTGCGGGTTCGGACAGCTCACCCCAGCGCTGGCCTGCAAGGCATGTGCGTCCAGCAAGCTGCGCGCGAGCTCCAGTGCAGCGTCACGCCGGTGGCGTTCCAGTGGGTGGCCACTCACAAAAAACAGCGACGCCATAGAGCGGTGCCCAGCCAGCCCCAGCGGGCCATCCATCAGCCGCGTGTCCATCGCGTCGATGCGGCCTCGCTCCAGCCAGACACCAGGCACCTCAATGTGTTGCAAAAAGCTGCCCTGCTCAAACGGCAGCGATGCGCTGGGCAGGCCAAAGGCGGTCACATCCCAGCCCATGAATTCGGCCTGCGGTGCCAAGCTCAAGGTCAACCGGTTTTCGGCATGGCACTGGTTGTAGGCCAGCGCTTCCATCGGCAGCCATTCGAGCCGGGCCTGGTCCTGCAAGTCGATCCGGGTGCGCTGCAAGGCCAGCTCCCCGGCGGAGCGGTAAAAGCGTGTCGCACCCGGGGTGGTGATCAAGCCGTGGGCATTGCCGCTGGCGGTCACCGACATGTCCAGCGTGTCGCCACCCACCAAGCCACCTGGCGGGTGCACCAGCACGTTGTGACAGATGGCATCGCCTTCCGGGTACAGGCTTTGCAGCACGCGCAGCGGGCCGTTGTGGCTGTGCCGCGCCACCGTGCGCTGCTGCTCTTGCG